>Ga0131853_10002932_pt1 | contig 30605 bp, 14 predicted proteins | sample TergutLab28metaG_FD_92764 | JGI IMG/M metagenome (GOLD analysis project Ga0131853, IMG submission 92764) | Labiotermes labralis P1 segment gut microbial communities from Petit-Saut dam, French Guiana - Lab288 P1 (version 2) (version 2) | ecosystem: Host-associated > Arthropoda: Insects >... | reverse complement strand
TTTTTTTAAAAATATACAGCCACCCACTTTTTTAATTTTTTTTTTTTTTTTTTTTTTTTTTATTCCCCCCCCCCCCCCCTATTTTGATATTTTGTACGGCATGTGTGCAGGTAAATGTAATACCGACTGTAGTAGGAATGAAAAAAGCATTATGTTAAGCTCCATGACTACAGGTATGTATATTGCAACCACTCTCCATTACGTATGCGTTCCCACGTATGCTGGGGCTCTGACGGAGAGAAAGGCATGTATGCGTTTATGCGTGTACTTGTGCTAGGTGCGTGCTTATGCGAGTGCGTGACGCCAATTCAAACACTGTACCCCAGAGCGACAGAGACATAATATTTGAAAATAATGCCGACTATTGTGGGTGTACCTGCGAGTGGTGGGCAGACGGGCGCCAGACAATCCTGAACTTGACAGACAGAGAGGAAAATCTGTCACTGTGTTGCTGATCAGTCTCAGTTTTCTTATCCCTTCAGTACTCGGAAATAAATTACGCTATTTTCCAATTCACACAGACATAAAATTCCCCACTAGAGTGTTAGTGATTTAAAATACACGTACTTCTGAGAATCAGTGACGGATTCTTTGTCGATTAAAGAATGTTGTGTCAACTGCATAAATGAAATGTCGAATAGTACAAGTGCTGTGAACAATGTGTTAAGACGGTCAGAGTAGGAAGCGAAAATAGCAAAATCCTAAATCTGCGCTTTCTGGGATATACGCAGCGTACAGTAGTAACTCCGTACGGACGTTTCGGGACAAATTATCAATCCCATCTTCAGAGGTCAAGAAGTCAATTTCAAAATTTTGAACTGTCAAATACCGTTACTTACCCAACAAAATACTTAGAAAAATCAACGCCGACAGAGATGTCATGAAATGTAGTGACCCATTTTAATAACATCTCACAATATGTGGCCCCACGAAAAGCTCTGCATTTCCTATAGGACAGTACAGCTATTCGCGTACTCAGTCATATTCATAGACCTACAAGAGCAGAGCTGCTTGAGAAATTGTTAGTAGCTTGGCTGGTAAAGAAATTCCCCATCTTTCTTATGAAAGGCAAATGAATTTTCATGGTAAATAGGTCGCAAAATTTGATATTATTTTGAACACCTTAAACCCCGTCAGAACTCACGCACCCTAATTAATTTTCATCTTAATGTTGCCCTCACACATAATCATAATCTCTTCCATTCAGGCCCTCCGATAAATTTTGCATATATTCTAAATTTTCTCCCTCCAAAAATCGCGCTAATCCTGTGTGTGTGTGTTAAAGCAAGCATATTGCGTATTCTTACCAGTATTCATACCACAAAAGAATTCTTAGCCTCTAGCAGTGGCAAAGGTGACTTCTCTTTTCTAGCATTTTGCGCTACGTCACTGAGTAACTGGTGCGAGACGTTTGGAGATATAACAGTGGTGTCACAATTTACCACACCAATTACTCAGTGACGCAAAGCCACATCCCGGAAGAAAGAAGACCTGGTCCTTCATACATCAGTTTACTTGTTAAACTCAAAACTTGAGATTCCCTTAATTAAACATTGGGGCAAGTAGCAGAACTGACATATAAATAGCAAATGGCAAATCAATGCCGCCTACTATCTTTCCAGAAAGTCAGATTTGGAAATTATGTATTATGCGTAGCGTATAGCATGAAGATACAACTATCACACTGTATTTCGAGCAGAAGTCATTTCACGTTCAAGTTAATGAGGCAGTCGGAGAACCCAAAATAGAGTAATCGACAAAGGTGAAATGATTCCTGCATTAAAATACAGGAATCTGCAGTTTTATTTTCTTCTTTTAATCTTCTACCGATTTCTCTTTGCAGTTAACGGCACAGATCCCTGTATTGCTTTCCTGCGTGGTACAGTTGCCTGCCCAAACTGGATAGGGTGCTGAATGACAAAAAAGCTCAGTTGGATAACAAACGTTTGTTATTTAAGGTAATCCACACTGTACCATTCAAAATGCTACTTGTATGCGATAGAAAATATTTTGCAAAATATTGCCACTTTCGAAATCTAATATTCAACAATAGTCCTCCTTCCATATAAGGTAAATACTAGTGAAATTACATGTAGAGGTTAGTTAAGGGAAACAATTTTCCCACCTCCTACATAAATACATAGAAATCAGAATATATCTACACACAATTACAGCCGCAACTGTCATTCCATGATTACATGGATACCAAAATTCGTTTCTGACATTCTTGAAAGGGCACAGAGTTAGCTGATTGGAGACAAACTGCAGAAGAAAACATTTAGAAACAACTGTCTCCAAGGAGCGGAGTTCTAAGGCGAATCTAAGAGTATCTAAGCTAGACAAATTTATCTCCATGCTCACGGAACCCGAAATTTGCTTACCGCGTTCAAGGGAGTCCGCAACTTGTCTTTATGCTGAGACAGACGAATCCAGAATGCATTCTGCCATTCTACTTCTTGAATGTCTAAAATAATATTATCTTTCCCTCTATGCCATGGACTTCCAAATGGTCAAGTTCTTTCGGGTTTCCAAACAAGAACCCTGGATTACTGGAACATAAGAGAAGTGAAGCAACACAGTGCTGCAGTAATTGCCACAGTAAGGTACGTCACATTTGAACTCTTTCTTACCGGCGAAGCAAAGGAGGTTTTCATTGTAAAGAATTCTTATGTAACTGGCGTGTCACAGACGAATCCAAAGCTAAGCACTGACAGTAACTAGCCCAAAACCAGCAAAATGTATGGAGCAGAACCCACCTTGAAAAGCTGAAATTCGCCGATACGTTTAATAAAGTGTCAATCATTTATCGAAAGAAAGCGGTTCATTCTCATCTTCATTACAGCTCGAACCCGAGATTGGAGAATTCAGTTCGGACCATTATTCCCCATTTCCTTTCTGAATAGAAACACTTTCCTCACCCCTCACTTGTTTCTTACGACCATGAAAAATCAGCCAGTGAATTCCTTCTGGTCATCACTAATGCACACCTGCGGCAGAGGAGCCGAAAGAAGTTACAAGAAGGTGAAGGTTTTCACATCATATATAGCTAGACTGACAGGCACCATGTCAGCCATAGATATAAGCGTCACACCTGCTTGCTGCACTGAGGGGTGGGGGGAGGGATGGGGATAAGGAACGAGTATCCGGTAAGATCGCCAACCACTTGAATAAGCACTCATGGTTCCTTATATCCATAGCCATTCAGGCACATTTAATTATGCAACATAGTGTGCTACTATATCGGCTCAATAGATATAATGAGCGAATTTACGGACAGGCTAATTCTTCTGTATCATAAAAATCTATAATTCATGTCGCCCATCTTTCTAAGCAAGGCACTTTTATTTCACGACATTCTCACTGTCTCAGATTATAAAGAGTCCATAACAACGATCAATGTAACATGCCAATAATAAATATTATTATTAGTTTATGTATTTACTTGCTCAGTTCCAAGTACACACACACTACCAAAGAGGTTTTGTCGACTAACATAACTTACGCCTATACCGTTTATAACATAACTCTTAATCCAAACGATCCCACTGCAATAGTCTGCCTCTAGGCTCTGTGTTATTCTCTTTGTGTGGTATTCCCACCACAATTTTACCCCATATAAGAATTTACTTAGACTTCTCGTTCCTATGACTTAGAAAAATTAATTTCCTATACGCTATCCCCTCATTTACATTTAGCCACTTCTTGCTTCAAACGTTTTCTTCACCATTTTTGTTAGTAGGATATAATGACTAGTGAATGAAGAATTGAAAGTCAGTGGTCGTATGGCTTCATCGTTGGATACGTTTCATGTTCCATGCATCAATTTGATGCATAAAATCTATTAAAAATACCCAAAAACGTACCAACATGTTTCGGCTACGCATTTGGCCATCTTCAGGGTGGCTAGAACAAGAGTGCACATAAAATTATAATGCGTCGAAATCACTTCACAGTTAAAAGTCATATGGTTTCTGATTAAAAACCATATGACCTGTTAGCATCTCCAGAAGGACTCTGCTCCAAGGAGTTGGTTAGTTAGCTAGTTTTTTAATGTAATTATTAAAATGCATTTTTCCGACATATTGTATTATTTTACAAATTTCAGCTGGTTTCCTATTTTTTTCAAAACCGGACACTTTTCCAAAGCGCATTATGGAGTCTGATGCGGAAATTCTGCTCACATTAAATACGGTTGCTTCTGGCTCTGACAACCGTGATCATGTGACCTAATTAAGAGTGTCCCTTGCATAGTTTCCCCTAACACAGCACTTTATAGCCCAGAAAGTCAGCATCCGCCCGGATATCCCAATTAGAACCCCTGGGCTGAAGCCACCTACAAAACGGACACTTTGTATTTGAAGCATATCTGAGCATTTGCATAAATCAAGAGACATACATTTACATCTCCGAATAACAAGTGACAAACGTGTTGACTATGTCTAAAAGTAGGGAAATGAAGGGCAGCAAAGGTGAAGGTTTCGAAAGAGATAAAAGCTGAATGTAAATGAGTTGAAGAAAATTGAATGCCTTAGGCGAAGGAATATGGCAGATGATGTTTTGAAGGATATGTTTTGTTTTAAGCAAAAGGGATGTCCAGAAGAGAGAAATATGTCTGACCTATTTTAATAGAGCTAGACCTAGAAATTATGCGACAAACAAGCGGCAAGAAGTTTCGGACACAAAAAAGGAATAATTATTTATAAAAAACCTTACTTTACACAACCAATATCATGAAAATTTTATTGTTTAATAACTTTAATTGCAAAATGTTTTCTTTGTTGTCTTTAGACACTTAGTAAATATGTTTTACGTATAATATATTATTAGCTATATTAATTAATATATTATGATTTTCTGTAAACCATGACTGTGCAGATATCAACACTTCCGTTTCGCAATGCAAATTCAAGTCAGATTCAACCCAGAGTCCGAAAATAATGCAAGATTTTCCTCAGTTCCTTCCAGAAATTCTGGCATTAAATGTCAAATTAAGCCTGGATGTACATTATTTACCTTCTCTTTTTCAGTTCATCTATTAAAATATTCCTGCCACTGCAGACTACAACATTCATAGCTAACAAAACGTCATCAAATTATTGTTTTATACCAAAAGTTGTCTACATCGCGATTAAAATAACATGAGATCTGAAAGCCAAGTTTTGATGAAGGGCCAACCATAAACATGCGATAAGAGTTAAATACCTATGGATCTGAGAACTTATTACACACATATATATAATATGCATGGACATTTTAACCAAGCTTCTAATACTAGAGGGATTGTCTAAATTTTTATTTAGAAAATTCGAAATTTTAAAGTGTAAGAGAAAGGTACAAATTACTGCAAAATAGCAACGCAGTGTCTGTACGAGTGATGGGTACTTAATTTATTCATTATTTAGAGGTGCGTTTCTAAAAACATATTTAGAGGCAAATAAGAAATAACCGTGTAATTAATTGGAAACTGTGTGTGTATGTTGTGAGGTACTATCCCAACATTTGCATCAACAAAATTACGAAGGCCACGAAATATTTTCGGGACCGTGATCTGAAAATGGAACCTTCCAGACACAAAAAATACTAAAAAAAATCGACAATACATAGTACAAAAAACTGTCATTAATAAGAAATACTTACATTCCTAATTCATCCACAAACGACATAAAAGTTTGACTGCTCCAAGAAAAGTTATTTTTCACATCGTTACATTGGTTTCACAATTTCAGTAAACTACCCACAACCTCTGATCAAATTATTTTAAAAATATTATCTTTGTTCAGTAATGAAACACTGTCAGTCTAAGGAAACACACTGTTTTCTCAATAATCCGATACAAGGCCTTGTGTCTTTCACAAAAAAAAAAGAACATTTCTTACATTATTACAAGAAATAATTGGTCACCCCTGTAAATGAGTACCGCGTGTTATGGAACAAAATATCCATAAGAGAAGGAACGAAAAATGAATGTAAGACGTGGTATCCCAAGTAGAGAAGAAGAGAGAAAGAGATAGAGGAATAAATTATCGGCAGAGTAATTAATGTCTTGTCACGTATGGCAGTCATTTGTAAGCATTCATGTTTTGCGCTCCATCAGTACAAGGAAAATTAACTCACGATAATACCAGGTAATGTATTTTTGTTTCTGCATTCCGCGTCTCACTTTCCTGGCTGATGGAAATATATGGCGTGCAGAAAAGTTTCATTTAAAGAAGATGCTCAATTTACAGTGCCCTTTTTTATAACCTGTTTAGAATTTCCAGCTGGACAAATGAAGGTATCTCCTCATTCAGTATTCATTGCATTTAAATTGACTAGAAAAGAATCCTACACTGTTCAATTAATAATTCTTGTCTGTCAAATGTTGTGGCTCCTTGCTCTCCATTTAAATATCTTAGCCACGAAAAGGAACCTCTGTATTTGGGAAGCAAACCCATCAACAATTTGACTGCAGTCATTGCACACGACGTAAATCTTCACAAACCAACCTAATAACAAAGCATAACTATTTAACTATGACACACAAATATTTATGTTAGTAATTAACCAACATGATGCAAAAAATTTTGTTTTACAATAAATTTTATTTTATGTCTCTACATGTTTCGAGCACCATGTGCTCATTATCAGGAGGTCAACATTTTATTATACAGCATCTGGTATCATCACACCTGTAGGTGGCCGTCCAGTGCACAGGTTGAGAGAGGACTCAATCCTCTCTCAACCTGTGCATGGGATGACCACCTACAGAATGTGATGATACCAGATGCTCTATAATACAATTTTGACCTCCTGATGATGAGCACAAGGTGCTCGAAACATGTAGAGGCATCAAATAAAACTTATTGTAAAACAAAATTTTGTGCATCAAGTTGGTTAATTACTAACATAAATATACTGAGATGCACGGTCAGCAAAACTTCAAAATTTATGACACACAAAGTAACAACAAATAGTAAATATATTGCAATGCAAAATCTAATTTGATGAAATATTTAATTTTTATTACCTTATTTATTATTATATAACATAATACAACGAAACGTACACGTTCTCAATTAATATTTTAATTTCGATGTCTTCTACATGTTCGAACCGTACCATAACTGCGTACACAATTGTCTTCCTGGAGATAAGCCCTCGGTTTCGAAACATGTAGAAGTCATCAAAATTAAAAACTGAAATATTAATTTAGAAAATGTGCATTTCGTTATTTTATGTTGTATAAAAGGTAAAGGTAAAGCAGTCCCATTACAGGCCTGGAGTGGCCTAGAGGGTTCCAGGAAGTTATGGGTCCCAGATTTCGTGACAACGGCACAGGATGGTGGTAGGTTGTCAGCCAAACGCACCGGCCGCCTTTACCCCCAGGAAATACTCCTGGTACTTATTTGTGTTAGAGGCTGAGTCGACCCCAGTGCCATAGTGCGATCAGAAGGATTTTATGTCAATGAAAAATCCATTGACACCAGCTGGGATCGAACCAGCGACCTTCCGAATTGTAGCACAGCACCTTAACCACTGTGCTACCGCTTATGTTGTATAATTATATTAAAATGCAGGATAAAAAAACGCAAAATTATTATTTGTTATGTATCTTCGATTTAGAGGGGAAGTAGAATGATGTACTGACTTAAGTTGCTGTTCAGTTTCATAAAATAACGTGATATGAAACAAACTTCCAGTTATCTCTCTTAGAGTCCCGTAACTTTGTGAACGCAATCGACAGCGTAATTTTAATTTTTCCTTGCGTTTGTAAGAAAACTAACACATCTGTTTCTTTCTAAGTGTTTGGCTACCCTTAGTTGCTGTTCCTTCTCGCTCTCGTATAAGCAAGGCTCATTGCCTATTCTTAAATTTCCAGCGTACGTGATATTCGAAAATCAGATTTTTTGAAAATTTTAAACTGACAATTTGTTTCAAGTATTAAAATAATTTCTAACCCCAACTGACAGTATGCAGAACGGACAACCAAGGAACCGTTGATTTATCCCTTCTCCGAAGCGTCCACGCCGCCTCTGGCAATCATTCAACCCCCTATTCAAGGGTGAAGGAAGTTCTTTCGCGAAGATGAAGCGGCTGGAACTTAAACCTGACTACTCACTCTCAAACACAGACGAGGTTAAGAATGAAAAGAACAACATATCTGCTTCTCCAAATATTCGTACCTTCATTGTACAAAATCGTGTCCTTTTACGATAGGTTTTACATGACAGAGCGTAACAGCAACGAGGCTGTAGTTACGGCTTAAAAAATAGGACCTTCCAGATGCTTACTCCGTAAGTATATTTATTTGGAATTTATTTTCTCGTTTATAAGAGATAATAACTTAAGAGGTTCCTCGGAAATGTAGTAGTATGCTGTGAATTAGGCCCATATCTTAAGATGACAGTCAGCTGTTTGATTACTCTCAAGCCAAATGAACCTACTTATTATGCCATTTTTGTTGCAAAGAAATAGCATTTTATATGAAATCAAACCATGATGTATTACAATCTGAGAATTGAACGTAGCCTAGGGATAACGGATAACATCGACTTTCCAGACCACTGAGAAAAATCACGGATTGTACACTAAGGGAGAACATACTGTTAAGTAAAGGGACGCAGACATGGGGTGGAATAAACAAGATAAATCAAAAGTGTTTTATTGGCAATTTTCCAAGGAACTCGCAATCAGACGCCTAGCAACCTTTCACTAATTGACAAGAGTACTATAAGGGGACGCACCTAATCAAAAAGGGAACAATTATAGGTTCATCTTAGGTGACATCTTCCCGTTGTGTATTTGTCAATAAGGTGCTAATTATCCGACCAACACAAAGTAGAGATTATAGATTCAGCTTACGAGCGACTGTGCTTGAAGATAAACTAACCCAGGAAAATTAGGGTCATTGTTGGTCTTTCGGTCTACGGGAGTGGTTATTTTCCATGTAATTATGAAAAGCAAACACCTCTCGGTTTTGCTACAACGTCTTCCTATTTACATTGAAAAAATGCGGAACGAAATGACAAATCAGTGCAGATGAGGCGCGAGGATTTACTGAAGCACTACTGAGTGACGCAATATTTACTGCTAGAGATACTACATCGGATAAAGTACTACGTGATTGCATTTACAATTACAAGATGAAGAGAAGGAAGCACTGCGTCACTTAATTCCAATCTGACACCTGGCAACACAATGTATTCATTAAATATCCCTCCGATGTCTGACAATAACTTATCGAAAAACATGAATTCATCGACATCGCAAACTTGCGTAGGGGTTCCAATATAATATGCAAGGAAAATGGTAATGTAGCCTGACAATGAGACTGAAGTACAGGAATTCCGAAAGGAACTCAAGCAATTTATTTCGAATGGCATAATGTCTAGTCCTCGAGATTTGTAGTAGTAGTAGTAGAAGTAGTAGTATTAGTTTTTGTTGTTGTTGTTGTTCTTTGTTGTTGTATTCGTTGTTCGGACAGAATTACTTAAGTACAGTTTCTGTATGTATACAGAATATGCACATACGGAATGTAGGACATGATCCTAAAAAAGGGAGAAATAAATAAAAAAGAAAGAAAAATGTAAAAGGGGAAACGAGAAACTCAAATTTTCCCTTCATCGTGAAATTTACAATCCCTCGCTCGCAAAAAAAAATTTACCACATTCTTTAGTAATGATCGTAGGGCAAAATAATATATAAACAAGTTCCTCAATAACAAATTGCACCAATTCCTGGATATAAAAGCACTGCTACATTTTCCATCTTCAGTGTCGGTACTTAAAAGAATTACAGAGCGACATTATAAAATTTTGATTTGAAGAGATAAGTAAGGCTGCCATCTTTGAAGGGGCGCAACCGAAAAACCACGACGGTATTTAGAATACTGTTGACAGCACATGAACACTCAGGGTTACGGAAACAGCGTCTAGTGACGTGTCATTTTTTTCAGTTTTCTCTCTTAGTTTGGTAAGTGAAAAGACCATTGGAAAAATTGGATAAAGGTTTTTCGACTTTCCTGGTCTTATTTTTGGTTTACGTTTCGACGTGTATTTTTCTTCCACAGAAAATAATAACTGTCTTTTTTACATACTAGGTAAATGTGTGTTCTCTACTGAATAATTTACTACGCCGGTCTTTTTCGTTCTTGGTTTTCATGACACTACAGAGATTCGAAAACAAAAGTGGCGGAATTGCTATGGTGAGCCACAACAGGGCTCCGCGAAAAAACCGGAGGACCATCCATAGAAGCACACTCTTCTAAGATACATAATATAATATATATATTATGTATAACATATATATGATATGACATGATATGATGTAACGTAATATAATATAATATTATAATATATAATCTTCTAGTCGTTACTCAAATGTTAAATCGCTCTACACAAGTGTTTACGTGTTATTCTATAATTCTGTGCAAATAACACAGAGATTCAAGTGAAATTATGCAAGCCTACTAAGGAAATAATTTGCAGCTTCTACTGTAAAATGCCAAAAGCTGTTTAGTATGAAAGGCGGGAGTCACAAAATATGGAGACAGCACTTCATGCTTTTGGAAACTATCTTTACATAAGCATAATATTATACTTTACAATTAAGTTATCTATTACTACAAAAACGCAAAAGTGTTATTCACAATCAGACATTTTAATTACAATATTCTGTTTTTGACGTCCACTTGAACTGCAACATAATAATATAGTTTTACAAAAGAAAGTTACCGTAAATATAACAGACCATTTTCGTACATTATCTTTAGGTCCTGTGATAAAAAAGACTGGCCCAATCATGGGACCCTATTATCACGACTTGACCAATTACAGATTAAATAAAATATATTTTTATCGTTTTCAATGAGGTAGACTAGTGAAATTTTGTTGAATAACAGAGAACAGAGTAAGATATTTAAAGCAATATTTATTTCTTTATTATGCACAACATTTTACTTTATTATTGCCAATAATTCTTATCAGCTCCACTGACGGCGAACTGATCACAATAAGAAGATTCCCAGATTCTCTCCTACTGATATCAGATAGAGTACGCCTATATTTAGGGTATTTCAACATAAATGTCATCTGATGCATCTAATACTCTCCTAATACGGTTAAGGTAGTCGGTGAGCTATTCTTTCTTTTTTTTTAATTCAAGCTTTGTAAGTCAGAGACCTTATGTGTGCTGAATTCAGCTGATCGTACACGAGGCTCCTGAATGGTAAGCCGGAGGCATAAAACTGTTCCGTTTCTTCTACGCCATAACTTATCATAACCACTTAATAGTCTGAAAAAATAAAACAATAATGTTATTTTTATTTGGCCAAGAACAGACGTAAGCTACACTGCAGGTGGGTCAAGTTCTGACTGGAAATGACATTGCACTTTGCAGAACCAAAAGATATAGAAGAGCTTTCACAGTAGTTACGGAACCCCACTATTTCAATTTTGGTCATTAATAACACTTGCTTTCATATAAAGAAACGTCACAATTTTCCCATAGATTGTGTGTGTGTTTCTTATTCTCTTCACGATCGACATCATTAATTTTCCTAATAGTACTGATCAGTTGCTTTAAATGAGGATGTAGTGTTTTATATGAAAAAAGACGCGAGATTTTAAAACCAGGTCTAAATCTCACGTGTCATGATTAAAATTGTTGAAAATAAAGTTATTCACTATGTTTTGTATTTCAATACCCTCGTTCCTTTCGTTACAATACAATTTTGCACAATTACATAAATTTAGGGCTCTCATCATTCTTTTCTTAAATACTTTTACTAACATAATAAACGCGAGGAACACGTACGGTTCGTAATAATGAAATAAATTAGGACTCAAGAAAATAAATAATATTTTAATTCAAATATTTTAAACGTTTTAAATAATCAAACATACCCACAAATTTCCATAGACTTTCCCTTCCTCTATGGCCCAAATTCTTTCCCACTCAGTTCCTAACAAATCACGGAAACTTCAGTTCATACCTTCACAAAATGAACAAGATGCCCTCTCCAAATTGCAACTGTCCTGAAAAGACAGTACAAACAGCCCACCACCTTACGACGGAATGCAGCTTATGGTCAAAAGACCGCTCATCGGTTCTCAAGTCTCTCCCCCCACCACTGGTTCTGCAGTACCACATAAACACCGTCAGCATCACAAGCTTCCTCAGGCGTATCTTCCAAGAACTTCAAGAAGATGCCCAAGGAAATTAAATCCAGCAACACTCCTAAAGTACCGTCCAAATACTGACCTGTACTCTAAAAAAGAAAAAAAAATGGTAAAATGGGATAACTGTAAACATCTCTGTAAATACTCCGTGCTATACCTAGATGGTAAAGCACGGGTTGAAATCAATAAACGCAAATATATATTAAAAAACAGAGTTTTATTGCAAATTTAAATATGACAATATCAATAGCGGTAAATCATTCACAAACGTGATACAACTGACAGTGATTAATGTTACTCAGAAAAAGAAAACGCGTCAGTAGCAGATGTAGTACATATATAGCTTATATTAGTGCAATTTTAAAGGATTTTATTAATTCGTCTTTCTTTAAGAATAAAGAAAATCTTAGAAGAACTTCCGTTTGCGAAAGGGAATTTAAAGATTACGAAGTCTGAGAGTTAGGAAAATAAACTTCACTCGCTGGAGTTAAAATTACATTCCATAACCCAAAAAATAAGAAGTAAATCATGATTGTATAGTAAGCTTCGAAACCTTTCGTTTAATTTACAAAGAAACATTTGCTCATTGTTCTATTTCATCACAACTGATGTCATTAATTACTCGTACTTTGTACGACTCAGAAATTCAACCTTGGAGATGGAGAAACGTGAATCGAATACCAAAATGACAGCAGGAAACAAAACACGCATTAGCAGTCAGTTCAGAAAATCATCAGAAAACAAGCGATATGAAGCAATTAGTGTGAACGGTTTCACACAGCCTCCTAAAAGACTCCTTCTTCAGGATTGTTTTCTTCGTCTTTGCACAGCCAATTCTACGCATTCACTACCTTCTTACAAGATTTCAAGAGGTTGTCATTTTGCCTTCTTCAAGGGTAATAAATTACCGTATATTCTCGAATCTAATCCGCACTAGTTTTGCCGATTTCTTAAACTAAAAAAAAAAGTTAGTTCGCGGTTCTAATCCGCACCTTTCCTTCAACAGCCCCTTGCCTACAAGGCAGACTGATTGAATAATATTGGGTGTTACCAATGCTTTAGCCGTTATCCGACTAACGCGCCGTGTGTGAAGTGGCCATTTAACTGCCAGCGGTACAAACGCACCACACAGCTGATGATAGTGACTGGGTGACGGATAACGATTCAGTTATGAGTGATGACGGCGAGTCTGATGAATAATAAATTATAAATATTATGCAAAATATAATATTATAAATAATAAATAAATAAAATAATAAATTATTGTGTTGTATTGTTCTTACGGCACGTACAGCGGCTCTATCATTTTTCCAAAATCCAGCTCACGACCGCGATTCTAATCCGCATCTGATTTTTTACCCCTCTGAAACTGCAAAAAGTGTGCGGATTAGATTCGAAAATATACGGTATTTCAAATCAAATTAACATAAGGTTAAATCAATATTTTGAATGGAATATTGCTTAACTGATCAACACTTGTAGCTGTAAGGACAAGAGAATTTAATAATAATACTTCTGGTTAAGGAACTGAACTTGGATATTAAAAAACCAACAATCAAAACCAGTAGTTGGAAGTGATGTGATAATAATAATAATGATAAGATATGTACGTATGTGTAAGGGTATTTGTCCCTTATCACGCCATGAAGATATACGCGGCAGTAAAGGTACACATGTACCCATTTTTAAGCTCGGTGCTTGACGGAGTTTCCGGTCCCACTGGCCGAACGGTCTAAGTTGTGGGTTTGAGGCCGCTCAATTGTAAGAAATGTGGGTTCGAATCCCGCCGGGGGGAGGGGGGCTGTATGAGTGTCTGTTTCTTGTCAGTGTTGTGTGTTGTCCGGACTAGTTCTGTGGGTCGAGCTGATCACTTTTCCAGAGGAGTCCTACCGAGTGTGGTGTGTCTGAGTGTGATCATGAAACCTTGATAATGGGGAGACCCTGGACCACAAGGACCTGTTGAGCTTTGGGGAGGGGAAGAGACAGAGGTAACAGGTCAGATTCATGTTCCGGCCGTTGTATTTCCGGTGAAAGAACTATCAGAATGCTGGGTGAACCACATCAAAGCCGATCCAGAAGCTTTAGAGAAAGAAAAATCTCTTGGCTTGACCGGAAGTAGAACCACTTTCCCTCCGTCTTCCAGGTTCACAACACAATAATTTAATATCCAAGTGACCCAACTATCGTTGTATATATTGCTAGTAAATAAATGAAATATTATTTTCAGTAGAACTGTTTGTGTTTCGCAGATCAATCCTAAAAGATGATCGAAGTGTAGATATGTAACCGAACAGAACAAACTAATAGGCCCGTGCTTAAAAAATTATGGACACGCCGTCATTGTGCGCTGTACTATCGGACAGTCCTACGTGTGACAATACACGTGTGGATCGTAGTGATGACAGGAAAAACGAAAACTTCCTCTATCCCAACAGCCATCACGTTGTACTGTGTTGACATTCACGACAACAAACGGATGCAAAGTGGCGCCTAAGGAGTGGCTCCGTTTCCACTGAGAGAACGACTGCAGTAGCTCCACTCGGCGGACTCGCCGAGAACTACCTTGCACCTGACATCCTGTCCATGGGTTATTTACGGATCCAGTAACTCAACAGTCCACCACATCTCTCCTCATATTAATAATCTGTCTATTACGTAGAACTTTATGTGACGTATAACAACAATTCACACCTGAGATATTACGTATTGTGTTCATAGTAATGACCATATAAAATCCACATAATTCGTAACCTGGCCATCTTTCAGCCTTTCTTAAACTAGCCAAGAATTACTGTAGTGATACTCTAGACGCCCTACCATGAATTTCTCATGCGTCATTTATAGGCCTCTATTTATCTGTTTATTTCTTAAAGTCATAATAAACACACAAGGTGAATAATCAATTTTTAACCATTTTTAAAACGCACGAATTTCCTTCTTCAAAAGAGGCTTTCGAGACAGTCATACTGTGTGTGAGAGAAAGAGAGAGAGGGCAAAAGAATTCAAAGTTTTGTACCAGTTACTAGGCCTTCACTAAATTTGGCATTGATGGACAAAAAAAATCTTTTTGTTCTTGGAGTCCAACAATCGATTGTAAATATGAAACGTTAAGTTTTACAAATACGGTATGTTAAGTTTTAAAAATGAAACTTCTATTTGTAAATTGTTTTGGCATTCTACGTAATATATCCTTCTAAGAACACTTCCCTGAAGGGTGCTGAAACAAGTAGGAGGCTATGCATTTCACAATACAACAAATTTACATATTTGTATAGGCCCTTGATGCTTTTATTTTTCATAATGGACAAAATACTTCTTTGTGAACACCCTGTGGTTAAACCTAATTCAGGTGCTATTGCACACAATATCACAGATAACCTGTCACAGAAATCTACGCCTTTTCTTAAGCAAGCACATTTTATGCTTCTTAAGGCACATCATATCCTCCTAATAGTGTAAGAAAAACAATTAAACCGGTGATTTCAAGCTTTATTCCCAGCCAGACATTTTTATGGTCAGCAGGCTCTTCAAACAACCGTCAATGACCCAGCTGGTTTTGGCTGTGCCTATTTTTCATAATTAATCTTGACTTATGACGAAGTTAAAAATTCTTGGATAGTCGCATTTTAAAATCAAGACGCTGGGCTGCGTGAAACAAGCACTCAAAGAACCACATCCATTTAAGAAGCGTGGGTACATCACAATTAAATGTTTCTTTATCCGCAAACTGTTTGAGAGGTTACTTCAGCCAGACTTAGTTGATTCGGTGTTGCTGCAATTTCGTAACACAAATAAACTGATGTATTAGATAAGACACAATCCAATCAGTAACTGTTCACTTTAAAGAAAAACAGTTTGCTTGCACTGTCGTCTAATTTTACAGAGGATATATATCGTTGTGTTTATGAACTCAAAAATCAAGGTTTTTCTCAAACACAACTTAGTTATTTTGTTTAAAAAAATAACATGTTTCGGTCTAAGAGACCATCATCAAGCCTTCCTTACAAAAGTTGTACAAATAAGGTTCAATGCAAAATAAAAGACAAATCTAATGATGTATTTTTATTTTCGTTACTGGTGGACACAAGTCTACTATGAGTCCCATTTTTTGGCCGGAAATGTATGTAGTATCATTTCAAAATGAAATCTAATTAACTTAAAATATATCTCCAACAATGTGCTTGGTTTCAGTTCAAATCTACTGGTTCCTTTTGGCAGCATTGCTGACGCCTTTTGGCTCAGTTCATGTATTGCTGCGTTTGTGAAGACAGCAGCGATCAGCTGCAACCAAAGAGGCGCGCTAACCGCTGAAGGAGAGAAAAGGGCTCTACCACAAGACAATTTAACAGCAATTGATGAACTGAAGAAGAGCGCAAATAAACTAGGACTAAAAGAGTTAACATTCAAGTTTGGATACAGTTCTCATCCAGATCCAAACACGAGACAGAATTTTTGCCCTCCTGTTCCTAATCCATAATATTACAGCTTGTCGTAATAATGACAGCTTGTAGAAAAATAGTGCAACTGATCGCAGGAGTTATTAGACCTTCTTTATATGAAGAATTAATGACAAATTCAATTATGCAAAAGAGCAATTTTTCACACAGGGAAACCACTAGTCGAAATTTAGAAGAATTTTCATAACAAATTCAAGAATAAACTTATTTATGGCCAAGTTTTAATGCATTCTAAACCACTACGCACTGACTCAGAGAAAGAAACGAAGTCCCTCAATTTGACTAGACCAGATCCTGCTGCAGAAAAGGTGACGGGTTTGTTGGTGTATGTAGCCTACACACATAAATAAAGACAACCCAATACGTCTCACATGCAGTAGAGTTGCCCTGCACCGTCAGCAGCGGTGGTGCTTCCTCCGCTCTGCTAGAATGACAAACTTTCTTCCACTCCTATTAGCCCTTCTTCCTCCTAAACATCTGCGCAGATTGGCGCCACGAGTTCTTTCGCACCAGTAAATGAACTCCGGTTTACAGTATTATAAAAATGGAACACCAGTTCAAGTCAGCCGAGATGTCGTTTCGTATAAGCAACTTCGATGTTGAACAGCGACTTCCTGATACCATAAAGTCTTCAGTGCCACCCATGCTAGAGTATGTGATATGAATATAAAATTCATATTAATTTGTGAGTATTGGACATGTATATGCTGGTAACCGGATATGACATCATGGTGTAATTCACAAAAGAAAGCATGTAACACTGCAGGCGCCGGATCTCACACTGCAGATTCTGTAAGAGTGTATTTACCGTCCATATTCTTATCTGTCCGTATTTATGCTTGCAAAGCTTTCACGCGCTGCTGAAACAGTAAAAGCCAATAATATTCCTCTTATTAGTATTAGGTAAAAATAAATTTAGAAAAATAACTAGACACAAAGTCATAAAATATATGCAGAAATGGGATCACTAATTTTGTACTAGCTTATACATAAAAGGAAGTCGGATTTATAAACAGAACCGTAGCACCAGAGAGAATTCGCGGGTAGATTCTATTCGTGTGTCGTGAATTTGAGCAAAGACAATTTCGAACATAAATTTCATCTTTCAGACGAAATTTCTTAATGAGTTTAAAAATTAGTTCTTCGCCAAATATTACTAAATGTCAGATAAATTAATTTTCGAGATGCCCGTACCAGAGACAAGGAGGGGTTAGAAATGCATACAAAATTTTCGCCGGGAATTCTAAAGACCAAGAGATCACAAAACTTACGAATCTTCGTAATCGTACCTTCCGTTCCACGTGAATATATGACAATAATGTTAGACCAGCTGATGACATGACTGGAGAATGTTTATAAGCTTCTAGCAACGGAGCACTTTAAAGCCGAAGAGAAAGACAAGGAAAAGATCTTCCACAGTTTATAAACGTCAGATTATTTCTTGTGACTTGATCTGCTAACCCTCGAAAGCGAATATGATGAAATCATGACACCAGTTTGAAACTGGCTGTTCTGAGAGAAATTTGTTGCAATTTTTTTTTGCCTCTCCAGACAGACGTTACGGTAAAGTCTGTCGTACTGACAATAATTGTATTTCAGAGTTCAATTGATACTCAATCGTGGTACAGCTCATTACCATTCAAATATTCATGCGATATAAAAAGTAAAGGTATGCGGAGGAGAGGGGGTAAGGACATTTCCACTTTAGCTTGACTTTGGGGAAGAAGTCTGTATTTATTAAATTCTACGCATTATAGTTTAGCTGAATGAGTCAACAAACTGCCTATTGGCTGCTTCTAACAAATAAATGGCGTAGTATTTAATTTTTATCACGGGATGGAAAGACACAAAGAACAACAGCACAAGAGAAATCGTTCACTTTTTTAGGACATATGGAGAGTCACATAAAATTCCCAGTTTGCGCCCGCTTGTCTCTCTGATGGCTGCAGTACGATCATGAAGACTTCAGAATGACAAGTGGTGCTTGGAGATAACGTACAGAAATTTTAATATATGATCAGTGGTGAAATCCGTTAATGGTTAAATACAATTAGATGATCCTTAGAGAAAGCGATTCTTTCTGATGAATGTAAAAAATGGGAGGTTCGCATAAGCACAGAGCAAAACCAACAACACCTCTGTTGAGGTCGGTCGATAGACGTTCTGCATGATCCTGTGTAGTGACTTGCAATCAACAATGACCCAAAAAAAAAGAAGAAGAAGAAGACAAAATTCCCCTAATTTTTTTCCCAAACACTTTTAGCTGAATTTTTGGTAATTTAAAATACACATCACACAAAACATTGTAATTAGTATTACACGTTAAAACACAATGAAGTATTTTCATACATTGGAACAAACGTAATTCAAATTACAAATCTGTTGTTATGTTTAAAGTCTGATATAATATTTAAAAGTTAAATTCCTTACTGACAGAAGACAAGACTTCATTTCCACTACAAGGCCATGACAAAGTGGTTGCTGCAGTAAGCAGAAATAACCACATTTTCTGTTAAGCATCAAAAGTAACGCATATACATACCGTGAAGACAAAGATAGAAGTTGCATTATCATCCAAGTCTTAAAAATACACAACATAGCTTCTATAAAATACCAATATTTTTCAATCAGAAACAGGTAGCAGATCCGACAACCGCTATGCTCTAAAAGGTATAAAGACACTTTCGTTCGCTGTTAAAAAATTCTCCCACAACCACTTTTGTATATTATTTCTCTAAGCACTTAAACTGCGTCAACCACGTTCATACACATTGGGATTTGATTTAAAACTGTGCTGTTCCCTACTACGAACAGGACTTGTACAAAATTTCGATACTAAACCAAATAGCTTCATTCGTGACGTTTGCAATTATTGCATTCATTTATCTAGAGCATAAGATAAAATAAAACATAACGGAAATTAACAGAGGACGAATGCGTGCCTGGTGACAAAATTTGTATTACATAGCCTGGCATTCTTAAAAGTACGCCATAAGCACCTGCCAATTTATTCGTCTACATACATCAACGGACGTAGCAAACGTATCGAAATATCAGTGTAAAAGAAACGTAGCATTTGGTTAGCCCACACTAAAATGTAACCTATAAACTTGGAGCCTTTGGCCATTTATCAGATCTCACAGCGCCATGCCACGCAGGACCCGCCAATCGATCACACAGTGCTGACACCTAGCGTGATTATCCCTGCAGCAACCACAGATACAACGTTTAAAATTTTCATGAAGAACAAATCAGCAACAGAACCATGACAACAGACGTAGCTTCATGAACGTTTCTATAGACACTCATTCTCAAAATGTTATCTCGCACACCGGTATTACCGTGCGGTAAGCCGCTGTAAACTGAAAAATTTCCTGTTGTTTGGAAAATTCTTAGAGCCAAGAGGAAAGACAGCTATTCAGCCGGATAAGAATGTGAAATAAAATTCTTGAATGAAAAGTAATAATATTCTAACCCATGGAATTAATTAAAATGAAACAAATGCACAGTAACAGAGAATCAAAACCAAACAACATGGATCCTCGAAACACTTAACAAAAATTGTTGTCATTACATTATAGCATAAGTAATTGTTTCTTCAATTCTATCGATATTCTTCTGTTTTTGCTGAATTTTATAATATCCCACACAACATTGCGTATTTTCATTTCAAAACGATGTATCATCCTGCTCAACAGTATCTGTAACATACAGGCTTATCCCTTTCACAGAGTTGTAAGGGTACATCAGTTATGATGTTCAGGCAAATTCATTTATGGATTCAGATAAAGGAAAATCCACAATTATAAGCAAAAAAATATTTGCTATCCTTTTAGCTGTTATTCAAGAAAGAAGAAATATCTCACTTGTTATTGTTCTAATGTTTCACTCCGAACGTGTTACGGTTTTGAAACTGTAGATACTGTAAAATATCACATAGTAATTGTATTGTGAGTGATCATTTTCAAGAATTTTCAAAGATATTGTGGTTATTTTAAGAAATAATCCCAATATTATTATTAGAAAATAAGAAAAACAACAAATTCATGAAAATACTCCAAATCAATATTACAGAAGTTTTAACTCCATCGAGCGTTGTCCTTCTTCAGAAGCTAGTAGTTCCTCAGCAAATAACAAAAATTCCGGTACTTCATTGTTCACTTAACAAGCACGTTGGGGCATGACAATATTTGCCACGGTCTCAAAGAGGCGCATGTAGTAGTGCACGCTGCCGCACCTTTAGACACACGTACGTGTACACATGTGCATGCCATGGTCCCAATTCCCGTCACGTTAATGAATCAATAAACTCAATATTATTTTGTACGATGTGCACCATCTTGGGTTTTTATACAATTAATAATTTTCGAAACTGGATTTGTTTAGGTCTTCAGGTGGAAAAGTAAACAGTTGGGGGAGGGGAAGAATTTGATTGCGCGCACAATTCCAGTGATACTTGCTGACTCCTTCATAAGGGTCCACGTGGTTAAGGTCGTCATCGTACCTTGCAATTGCAGACAAAGAGGTTTCTTTTTCGCAGATATTTGGTATAAAAACTCAAGATACTGGACAATGTCCAGAACACTAATCACCTAGAAAATTCTTCTTTCGACTTCCAAACACAAGAAAACTTTTGCAACAAAAAACATAAAATATAACAGGATTATTCTCTTTCTCTTGGTGATTGTGACACAGAGAAAGTAAGGTGCTATACATAAAAACTTCGTTTCTCTTATGTAAGAAGTTAATCAAGCCAAGTCCTTGCACAGGGTAGTGTTTCATTTTAAAAGTGATATAGGCTTTGCTTGGAGCTTGCGATTACACTCTGTTCCGACCATGTTCTGTATCGTTATGATGACAAACTAACAAATATCCCTATTCCGAATCAAAACCTGGGAGTCCACTAAGAGAGGTAAGCCTCTGTAACAAAACCAATCACCAGCAAGTGAAATTAATCGTTAAGGACGATTAGTCCAGTGGAGAAAGATTTTTATTGGAAATCTAAAAGCGCTCATCCAGTCAAGGGACGCCCAGGTTTTAGTGCAATTTGGACGTTCCACAAGACTTCAAATAAATTAATTACTCATAGACAGAAAAAGCAAACTTCTAAATGCAAATGCTACGCTGGGTGATATGCACAAATAGAAGGTGGGATAGGGTAGTGGGAAAAATGACGCAGAAAAGTACACATTATTCGGTCAGGCACGCCTAGCATGAATGTTTGGAGACTGAAACTACTCTCTTCTCAGATACGGCACAGAGTAATTTCACAGCGGTGCCAGTATTTCGGAGATTCCTTGAAGCATCGTGAAGAATTTGTACTCACATGAATGCAAAAGCTACCGTCAAAGACGAAACAAGGAGGAGAACAACTTAGTGAAAATAAGAAACGTATCAATTTCAAAATATTTAATTTATAGTCTAAAGCGTGCACATCCACAGATTACAGTTCGTATAAAAGGCACACCTCCCAGATGGTGTAAGACAGTTCTGGCCAGCTACACGGGATTCGGGAGCCGTAATTTAGGAAGCAACTCAGGCAAGAACCATCCGTTCATAAAAGAATAAACACTTCTTCCTTAGTGGTAATTTTACTTTTATGTTGATCAGAGTACACTAGGTTAATTTCAGCTTACTTGTGAGACTGTTTACGCATTATTTTAAAAAGTTTTTGGCCGTCATCCTCGTCTGCACAAAAACTATTAGCACGTTATTTTATACAAAAAATTTGCGCGAGTCACACCAGTTATATCGGCGAGCCCTCTTGTAGATACTCATGCTCTATGGTAATATTTGTCCTTTCTTTCAAAACGTCCAGTACGTAGGTTAGTTTATACGAATATGAGCCAGTAAATATATGTGGAAAAGGTACAAGACTGTAAGGAAGAGTTTTATGTATGAAGCATGTACAGCTGACACCCTTTAGAGGACCTTCGTAGGTGAATGGAGTAGTTTGAAAAGTCGTGCCACTGTTTCACATACCGGCCTATCTCACCTGTAAGAATTCCTGAGGCTGCTACCTAAACAGATATACCACAGGTTGCATCAACGTCCTACATGAAAATGCGGTCTTCGAGGGCTGTCTTTAAAGGTCAAAATATGTGAATTTCACAGGTCAGAAAGTCTGGCCTATACGCAGAATGTTTGAGCAAATCCCATCACATGACACTCGGTTGATCTTAAATTCCGTGAGTAAAACACTGTCGGAATCATCCTGTTGCATGATCATGCAAGTTGCTATGTGGCCCGCAAAGTTAGGGATCAACTGAATGTCATGATATATTAGATGGCATGCAATTTTCGCGTCTTCTAGGTGTTAAAGAAAGCCCTCAAATTCACGTCGGATATCAACAAGCAGGAGACTACGGTACAGTAGTTTAGGCAGCAGCCCAAAGAATTATGTGCAGATCTGATATGCCCACTCGTGCAACTATGGAACACTTGTCTAAATGCCTGTAGACGTTTTCTATACCTGTTGCAATACCCTCACCACTGACCATCTTCAAACTAGCCTGTATCATTATAAAAAGGATTTATTTGCTTTTCACTAGTGTCTACATGATATTTGCACAGCCTGTACGCCCAAAATTGGTACACACACCATTTCATGTTTCAAATCATTCTTCATAAATAATCGTACTATGTTGAGAGCTCATCCATACCAAAACAGGTTGGAGCGTTACGCCCAAGTGTAGGCAATAAATATTGTCATCAACAACACGAGTAACTTTGTACTGCACGCCCGAAATAAACATGCTCTATCAAAGATTACCGAAACTAGTGTCCCAGAAATAATGTCTCAATTTAACCCATAAAAGCCAGTGGTTTTTGTATGTACCAAATAGAACACTCACAGATTTCTTTTGTTTCTAGTATTAACCGCTTGGATTTTTGTATTCCCTGTGAATAAGGACCTGAACTGTTGTATATTATACAGACGAACTTAAGTCTTTTATAGTGCTAACACCACAACTGATAATTTAACTTCCCGAGTAACTTAACGACTCTAGCAAGAATGCTGTACTCTTACACGGGGGCACAATTCGCGAGCGCCAGACCACCATAGCAACTAAATTTTGTACGCTGACGCTCAACACGTGTGTATCCTCAGTAAGAAACTTGCTGAAATGTCAGCCTTCTGGCGCTCGTAATTTTGAGTTGGCTTCTAGATTATTTCAAAACTTTTGCACACCTGATCTACATGCATGTACCGTTACGCCAAGGCACAGTCAGACAATAATATAAAGATGGACAATAAATCTTTGGATGTGAAACTTCAAATGCCTTTTAAAAGAAGTAGCAAAGCAAATGTACATCAAAAATGAAGAGAAAAGTAGATTCGCCAAATTAAATATTACAGTATATTAGCAATGTTTCGTCTTCCTGTTTCTCAATTCTGTTTCAGTATCTGTTAAACTATGTCAGTACCTACGAGTATACAGCAGAATGATTAGTATTATTAGAAAAGTGTCTGCAGGAAATGAAGTGGAAGGAAACGTATGTGCAATTTTGGGAATTACAAAACGCTTGAATTTGTTGTAGAAATAAGCGACTGGCAGCTTTTTTTAGACCAAGGGTCTCCAAACTGCAGACCGCCAGGTTGTATTTTGCAACCTGCAGCCACATTTGTAAAATTTGTTCATAGTATAAAAATTACACAATAAATTAGTCTGTTAGATATACCATTTGCCGTTAGTTCTCCACCTGCGGCCCGAGAACCAGCCCACAATAACAGGTGTGGCTCTATGTCATTAAAAGTTTGGAGACACATGTCCTAGACTCCGCTTTATATGTGGATATAATTATCGCAGAACGAAAAGTGAAATACCCTGTGCACTGTGTTACAGACAGAAAGACACTTGAATGTACGTACATGTTATTTGCAAGAGTTGTCGTGAGTCTTTAGCATCAGCAGCAGATTTTTTCAAGTGTCTGCCGTGTTGACTTTTCAAATCAGATCAGATCATAGGCATAATATTTAAATAATAAAAAATGTCAATTACTCTACACCTCTTGCTCTAAATCGCCCAATAATTGGCTATTCTTTCCTTCTTCCCCGTAATATAACCGATTTTGAACTTGATTGAAGGCCTTCAACTGTACTGAATTTTCGGATTCGTAATTTGCTCGACGCATCAACGTTTGCCACCGTTCTTGCTTTGTGTCTTTTTTTTTGCATCCATTGAAAACAGCCGATCCACAATCCCACCGTGAAGGCCGTCTAAAGTAATTATAGTCTCATAAATAAATAAATACAGTTTGGAGCAGGACTAAAGGAACTATTTATGTATGCATAAGGAAAACTTTAATTCCTATGAAAACAGTTCATCAGAGCTTTCATTGTCGTATACATCAAAGACTTGACAGCAGGCTGAGTACCAACACCAGCCCCAAGCGCCAGTCTTGTCGTAATAATAATAATAGTGCCTTTTGTTGAAATGTTAACGTCTGTGCACGCCAATTGCCACATCTGCTTTGTAAGCACTGCCCCTCAACAGACTTCTTGTTACCATGACGGAAATTAGCTAGTGGAAATGAAGATTCCAGTTTTCTAAGATATGACGACTTTTACTCATGGACTAGCTCCTCCGATACGTTTAAATACCAGTATTCACGGCGTAATGGTCCAGAAAACTAAAATATTCAACAACACTACCCTGAGCATATCAAAATTTCCCACTGTCAGTGGAAATATTAGTTGTCTCATCAGATTACAGCTTTCAGTTTGCTTGCTGCGACTGTCTCACCAATAAGCCTTAGGTATGGGGTTTTCAGGAGTGATAATTATAAGCTTATTTACAATATAGATTCCTTTCTGGTAACAGTTTTCATTTGTGTTCCAGTGATTTATCTTTGCCATGTTATCAAATCTGGTCAAAAGTACCGGATGCTGTTAATACTTTACTAAGAGACAGTTTTCTTTTCAAAACAGAGATACGCCACTACATGCCGTGCGGTTTGGGCTTAAAAGCTGCAGTTTTCCTGTTGTGTCGGCCATCGTAAGTTTTTGTATTGTTCTCTCAATCAACAGAAATTATTTCGCAAAAGTCATTAACCAGCTGCTCTTATAAAAGAATGGAGTGTTTTCTGTGTGGCAGGAATTGGAATTGAGTAGCGAATGTCCAATTAAATATTCATGTATCCGAATTTAAAGATATTAATTCATTGGTCTAGCTAGAGTGAAAAATGATTCAGCAAAAATGTTCAACTCCGAACCGTTACTTGGGTTTCACGTGTGCCATCAGATCACTGCACCACTGGCAGGTCTATGGTCTGGCCCGTCCCATGTGCATATAACCTCCAGCTCTGCCCGTGTTAAGTTCCTAAACAGGACAAATCAAACATGTGGCTTTAACACCAACACCTCCTTCGTGTCGTCACAGAACTTAAAACGGTATTGTGGATATCTCTGTGTGGGTCACGGGACTTGCACAAGTCTAGACACTCGTTTTTCCAGACGTGACACACATTTACTAACAACTGTGGGAAATATTCGGAAGGGGCGGGGGACGGTGTGTCAAGAAGTACCGCAGATACGAGAAAAAAATGTTACGGCACATCACGGACAATACAGCCATCACATGCAGCAATCATGAAAGCGTGCGGAAAGCACAGTTCGGTTTTGCACAGCGAATGCAGGAGGTCATTTCAAACAGCGAAATGCTTAATGTTAAACTTTAGGCACTATTAGGTAACAGCCTGTTGGCTGAGATTAAGACCCATTTCGATGTAATATGTCTCACTCAAAAATGCCAGGGTATACCTACTCTAATTTCGACACATATTCCGTGGGACTTCTTGCATAGAGAGACGTGGGTGCTCGTCTTCTCATTCCCAGGTATGGATCCCTATCAATAGTATTATTATTATTAGTAGTAGTAGCAGTATTAGTGATAACAGTAGTAGTAGTAGTAGTAGTAGTATTAGTAGTAGTAGTAGTAGTAGTGATAATTTCCTTATAATTCCATAACTTCTTTTGAGGTTCCTTTCCTAGATAGTTGATCTTCATTTTACACTTCTGATGCTGATGTACGAAGAGATATAAAGCGGCTAAAGCCATCCAAGTCTGTTGAATTTGGTGAGAATCCAGGTTTTATTATTAAGGGCTGCATTCATATTTTTGTACATTTCCTTATGTACATTTTAATGTCACAGAGGCTCTTTCCAACCGAACATAAGCTGCTGTTGCGTACAATTTTTAAACAAGACATTAGTGCTTTAATTGATAAATATCGTCCAATTTTGGTACTTCATAACTCCTATCAAGTCTTTGGATACGTCATTCATGGTCACGTATTTAGTACCTTCAGTTCAAATTTAATTGCTCTCAAAACGGTTTCCTTAAATACAGGTCAAATAATCTCCATTATTTAAACTCCTTAATTAGTTTCCACTACCAATTTGATGCCTTAAACTTTGATTAGTATTGCTTTCAACCATGGGCTTCACACCTTATTTGACACAAACTTCGTTGTTTTCTCTTACGAGTACCGCAGGTAGCTGGCAGATCTTCGTGTTTTAAAATAATGGGCATTTTTTGCTACTATAAGAGTTATTGCCGGTGCTCGTGAAGGTTCTGTTTTAAGGCCTCCGATTATCGTTATATTTATTAATATATTCAATGTAATAACACATTTAAAATTTCTCTTTTTTGCTGAATATATAAAAGTTTTTCGTGCCCCGTCAGTTTATTCGATGATATTCGATCAGATATTGATTCAATCCAATCCAATAAAATGTTATTTTACGAATCACAACATTCGTACGACTCAAGCCATTACCTTGTCCTGGAAAACTAAGACTGTTTTCTTTAAATACAGGCTTGGAGAATTACATACGCCTACAAACTGTATTAGGGAACTGTGAGTTCTGATTAAAAATTATATTTTTTTGTTGTATCTATTATATTTATCCTCTATGCACAAAGCGCTTGGGTCTCGTTTATACTATTAGATTTTTTTTTATTTTCGACTCATATTGTTTCATTTATTTTATATTCCTCCATTTTAGATCTAAACTAAGACACACATCTGCAGTAAGGCATTCATTTCCCACTACTGATACTAAAAAACTGAATGCACCGGAAGTTCGTAGCTCTGCTGTAGTAGATCACATTCTCCAGACGGTAATGGCGAACGTTCATGTCCATCTTTTGGGTCATGCGGTGATGCTATTGTTTAAGGCACTACGCTGCAAGTCGGAAGGTCGTGGGTTCGATTTCCGATGGTGTCACTAGAATTTTTCATTGACATAATCCTTTCGGCCACACTATGGCCCTGGGGTCGACTCCGCCTCTTACAGAAATGAGTGCCAAGAATATTTCCTGGGGAGTAAAGGAGGCCGGTGCGTAAGGCTAACAACCTTACCACTTTCATGTGCCGATTGTCTTGAAAACCTTGAACCCTGAGGGCCTGCCCAGACCTGTACAGGGATTGCTTTACCTTTATTAATGGCTATCTTTAACACTTCATACGAAAGAAAATATCGTATTGACGCAATAATTGTTGTTGTTTTGGTGGAGGGGATTATAAATCATGTTCGTGTTGCACGGACATTATACTCGTACGTCTGCCAGTTGCCACTCGGAAGCCCCCACCCGTACTCAGAACGTTATGCATTGTTGCGGAAGCATTACAGGCACTTGTTTCCAAATTTCATGTTTCATGTGCGGAGATTTAAATTTACCTAACTACAAATGTGCTCCTAACCCCAAATATTTGTTACTTAAAACCCAACAATTTACAGTTTGCGACCTTAACATTTTCTGCAACTAAAGTGGCGTATGAAAAATCCTGCCTCACACATCAAATAGTGAATTTATTAGAAATCATGTTTCCAAATTATACATTAATAAGTACCACGTACACACATTTGAAACGATTCCAAGTTCCTTCGCTAATCGTGTGAATGTATGTTGGCTTGTACTGGGACATATCACCCAGCAAATAGGGTGAGGTGAGGATTTGAGTAGGGGATGAGTTGAGGGTAGTACGATACCCTCTAATCCACGTGGATTACACGGACGGACGCGCAGAGAGAGAGAGAGAGAGTGAGAGGTTTGATATAGAAGGCAGATAGAGAAGGACGGTAAAGTTATACATAGTAATGTGGAGAGGTGAAGGGAGCGACATCCCTGACCAATGAGGAATGGTGTTTGCAGGTGGACGCGCCAATTTCTAGCGTATATAATCTCTCTCCGTATTGCCTGCAGAGGTGGAAACAGACTACCACGCACATATGCGGATTTATACACGTATAGGACCAGATACATACACACGCATGCACACACGCGCTGCACCATTAATCACCCAGTGTGGATTTACTAATGATATATGACCACACCCTGTATAATGAGAGATTCTCCCTTACTCACACCATTCCCTTTACAGCAACCACTACCTCCCATATTCTGTATCATATCAGCCACTTTCTAATATAAACAGACTCACATTTTGTACGTGGTTTTCAAGTTTTATTTTGCTTATATATTCTTATTACAAGAGCCTCCCATTTTAATGTGCATGAAAACCAAAAGCAACAAAACATAATGAAGCCAGTTTAGGCTGAAATGTATGTCACACTGTTCATATAAGGCTACAGCATCATTTGGGTATGCAAACTGCAGGATCTCAGGTTATGACATGATGGTTACTTCCAATAAAACTTACTGCAACTGATAACTGGGAAAATTCAGGGTCCGGCTTCGTAACGCTTGATATCCAGATCACGTGGATCTGTTCTTGGTTTTGGCGTAGTATGTAACTGGACTGTGAGGCTGATGTTTCGGAGGAAACCCCTGCTTCCGTGTTCAGGGTTTAAACGAGCATGGTGAGTAAGGGCGGTAATTTTACAACTAGACAGGATCTATCTGACCCACGGGAGGGGGAATGATGCAACATGTCAACAGAAAAAGTAAAGAGTGAAATGTGAAATTCTACTCAGCAACAACTAACAAGAACAGGTTAAACATCTATGTCGAACCTCCGTGAAAACCTTCAAACAGTAACCGAGTTCAGGCTTACTTAATTAACGCAATTTATTCTTGTTGTTTAAATTATTCGTATGCAGAAAAAAAAGTCACGTTAGTTAATGTTTCAAAATGAAGCTGCTTATTGAAACGAGAAAGAATTTTATCCCCTGTGCTGAGTTTTAAAAGATCTACTTATAACGTTAAACAACACAACAAAATTACTTATAGATATTGAATATATTTATGCAACAAAAGAGTAAAGATCGAAATTCACACTTTCTTGACAAAAGTAATGATAAAGTTGCCTCCTATCCTCACCAAAAATGTTTACAAGGGCAGTTGGTGTACAAACCCACTCATTCTTAACCTCCGCGCTCGATGAAGATGAGTTGTCAACATTTCACTCCGACCGCCTTAACCCCGTAGGAGCACCCCAGTACCCATGGAATAAGAGGCTGAGTGGGCCCCAGAGCAGATCCGGAAATTTTTGGAGAAGAGAAATATACCCGCCTCTTACCGGGATTTGAGCCCCTAAACTCTCCAGCTCTTAGCTTAGTCTCGACGTTTTCCCGGTTAGCTTTATTACTCTTTTACTAACATCACTTTCAAATTAATAGTTTTTGATTTGCACGTCCTAAGTTTCAAATCACACTTCTCTTAAGATAGCAAATCAGGTAATAAAATGGACGTTGAGCCTATTTACGTATTTCACACAAGACCAAGTGTTAAGTACTTCCAGTTCAAATTCCTTAGTTTTCGGGAAGGCAATTAATATCACTTCATTCATCTTAGGTTAGCAGCTTCGACATTTGATTTAATATCTTGATCCAAGACAGGATTTAATGTCATGATCCAAGATAGTATTTAATATAATGATCTAAGAACAATCAACACAATTTTGCATTTGAATAAAGGTTGACCAACTAGATGACACTTGCTTTATTATATATTGCTCAACATGTTTCAGACGTTAATACGTCCATCTTCAGGAGCTAGCGAGTACTTGTTGTGTTGTGTAGG
>Ga0131853_10002931_pt1 | contig 30606 bp, 23 predicted proteins | sample TergutLab28metaG_FD_92764 | JGI IMG/M metagenome (GOLD analysis project Ga0131853, IMG submission 92764) | Labiotermes labralis P1 segment gut microbial communities from Petit-Saut dam, French Guiana - Lab288 P1 (version 2) (version 2) | ecosystem: Host-associated > Arthropoda: Insects >... | reverse complement strand
TTCTGTAGGCAGCTCTACATGTTTCGGGTGTTGACACCCATCATCAGGAGCTCGTACAACTGTAATTACAGCTTCTGGTATTGATTAACCGGATCTTCTACCATCCGCTCTCGTTGTTGAGTTGTACGAGCTCCTGATGATGGGTGTCAACACCCGAAACATGTAGAGCTGCCTACAGAAATGTAATAAACTGAATAAGTCGCATCTTGTTGTACAATTATTAAATTCGATTCACGAACCCATGTATATAAAATTCTAAAAATGGTTTGACTTTCCGCCCACACCTGAAAGTTGCAAACGGCATTACCTGCAACGTAATTTGGGTAGTGAGTGCGGGGGCTTGGCACGTGCAGTTGAGTGCGGTGCGTGACAGGAGATACATGAGATACATTGTACAATCCGGGAAGTCTTATAAAACCGACGAAATGGAACACAGGGCAGTCAGAGCTCTGATGGGACAAGAGATAAGTGCGGCACTTCTAATGGCTGTGCAAGTTTATGACTAAAGATTTTGTTATTTGTCCAACCACTTCTGTTGGTTTTTTTTTTGTAGATAAATCGCTCGTAACAAGGTAGCACAATGTAAACTAGAGGTGTCTCAATAATTTCTGCCTTCAGCACGCCAGCCATATCGGGTGCTTTATCACACACAAACACTGTATTCGCCTAGAATTTATTGGCAGTTTCTTTCCTGCAGTTCGTGTTACCTTGTCTGATAGAGACGAGCTGCCGACTTCCAGCTTCTAAATAGGCCTCGCTCCTACTGTAAACATAGTCGACACAACTCATGCCTTGAAATACTGGAAAATTATCTTGGAATAATACTTTTCAGTTCTTGCAAAGAATACAGATTGTCCTATATTTCTTCTTGTTCTCTTAGGTCCCTGAATATTTGCGTGAGAATTAATTTAAAGTAAGGATCGGAATTTGTTTGTTCGGAAAACACGGACCCTGCGAGATTTCAGGCTTCCGTCGCGAAGTAGATGAGAACTGTGCTCCTCTGCGTTATTACCATTACGCATTGCGTAATAACCCAGAAGAGCGCAGTTCTAATGGGCCCTCTGATTTTGTGCGCACTCACTGCATTATAAGGTGTTGTAAAGGAAGGATTTCGTGGGATTTTCGTGGCAGCAACATTGTTATTTTGACTGTTCACTTTCCCATTTGATATAAACCGTGCTTTACCCAACAAAACTAGTTTTCGTAATGCTATTTTCGTCCAGCAGTGCAACTCTGATTCGATATTTTTCCTATTATTCCGTATATTATTCTTTTACATGGCACTTTAGATGAGGATTTTTTAAAATAAAACTTATGGCGGAAATTCTCCGCGACATATTTACTGCTTCCAAAGAACGTAGTTCAAAAGAACACCTTTGTCACACACCCTACCGGCCTTTCCTCTATGTCGGAGCGGCCATATCACGTAGCAGGGCAGATAAGATGAAGTAACGTTAGGCTTCGAAGGGACAAATTACTAAGGAGTTTTTTTCATTAATCTGTATATAGAGTGGTGCATTAAGGCTCAAAATGCAGAATTTTCAACTTAATTTAGAGACAGGAGCATAAAAATTTACTCCATATTGGAATAAGCAAAGTTCTAGAAACTAGCATTTTTTTTTAGTGTTAGCGTACTGAAAAGAAATTCCATTAAACTTCTCTGAAACAGGCAAATTTTCACAGAATGGTCGGTTTCTGCTGTGAAATTTGTATAAAAATCATTAAACACTTTACCTGTTTTGTCCCTTCCATATCACTAAAGATGTGTGCCTAAAGTAGGCAGACCCTCAAGCAGCTTATGCTCATGTCTTGCTTTTAGTTGCTCAGGTCTATAGGCAATCTTGGTCCTACCTATATCGTGCACATTATGAGGGATTATATATGCCAGTCATGCTGCCATTGGCCACGACCGTTTCCTTCTACGTCCTATTACAATTTGCTACTCACAGTACACAGCCTGCCAATCGTTGATGTATAATCTGAGCTACGGACAATGTCGTTAAATAGCACACGGAATATCTATAGCCTATTTTGAAGCAGGCGACATGAATTCCTGTGCAGGCTCTCCCAGATCGTGGCGGTCCGTGTGTTCAAGGCCTGGCTGCACTCTAACTGAGTGTTCAATCTCATGCCCCTGGGCAAGGAACACTCTCGCCATCTTCGCTACATAGACCACACGATCAGCACGGTGAGTGTCCAACCTTAGGTAATTTCAATCCAATGTATCACGGAATTCATTCATTCATTCTGTAGTCTGTCTTACGACAGGTCCGCAGCCTCTTCCAAAGCGAGTTCTCTACAGAGTGCGATCTAGTGCTTCCTCGTTCAATTTTTAGTATCCCCTCTTTTCCTTAAGGTCATCCAGTAGCTGTTTTCGTCTTCTTCATCAAAGAATAACCGCATTAATATTGTCCTCTCACGTTTTGAGACTTAACCAGTGGCATACTGAATGTATCGAATTGCAATTACGTTTTTGCGATGTTTCGCAGACCGTCGATTTCTCCTTAAAGGGCCGATAGTTACGCAGTCAGTCAAGAATTCTGTAGCTTTCTACGGTACCTGAAAGTTCATAGCCGTGTTCACAACAACCTATCATGGGCCCTTATTCTGCACAAAATTAATCCGGTTCACATTATCAGATACTATTTTTAGGAGGCACTTTAATATTATCCTTCCTCCTAGAAACGACTGATCTCCTGTTAGAACTCTTCCTTTCATATTTTCCGTTTCTAAGTTGTAAGTATTTATGGTTATCCTGTTTGTAGCCCTCCCATCTTACCCAACTTCATTGGATCATCAGAGCAATTTGTACTACAGCACAAACACGAGAGGAAAGTGTACTCTTTTACTGGCAAGAGCAACATAACTAAAGACAGCAGATCTAATAAAGCAGGTTGCAGGCAATTTATTGTAACTACTCCCTCTATCGTTTTATTATCACAAGTCGTGCTTAAATCAACACGTTTCGTCATCAGTAGTAAATTTCACGTAGTTTATCTTGTCTTTCATTAATAAAAGTTTATTTGAAATATTATACACTGTTATCACTGTAAACAGATACAGGACTTGTCTCTCGTATTAACCCAATGTCTCAACCAGCCACATTTCCTGTGCAACAGATTTGCTGACCACAGAAAGCTGATCTCCTAGCCGCGGAAAAGAGTGCCTGGTCTGGAATGACTGACAAAGAATGGCACAAGACCCGTCACTCGGCAGACAACACCAGACAGCACTTGTCTAGTGTGATTGTGATTTACGCAGTTGGGTCTCCCAACCGATGTCTTTTGTCAGAGTTTTCAACGATGAGACTAAACTTGTCTTGTCTGATTTGATGTGTCCCCCACCACACCTTTTCAGGGTTGATGTGACACTGTCCTTAAGATAATATTTACCTGGTGTGTGTGTAAAGCGAAATTATCTTGTATTAGTCATAATAGATGTGCTAGGTTTAAGAACAACTAGGATTTTGACACATTTACAGGTACGTGCAACGGATGGGACGCGTGTGAATGTGAACACTGCTGTCTCTATTTCAGGTCGTGCAGCAGCACAGACTGGAACACAGTCGCAAGTCGAAGGACGAGCTGAAGGATGAGTATCGAGCATGTGCTTGGCACCTTGAGCACCGTGTGGTTTCAGATTGAGTAAAATCTTGCTGAATCGGGCATCTACGTCTTCGAAGAACACTTAAACTGTGTCTCCTTATGACAGACGGCAGCACCTCCAAGGAAGTGTTTATTGACCTGTTACTGCATCTGACCAGAACGAGATACAACGATGAACAGCTAAAGGCCGAAGCCAACACCATGATGGCGGCGGTACGGGAGTATTTTATTTCACACATTTGAACTCTTTACTTTCATGGCTTTCATGTCCGGTCGAACCGAAACGTCTGCCTGTACAGAACAGGATGTTAGCTGCCCGGGGCATTAAGCTAACCACTGACCTCTGTCTAGTGTTAAAGTTAAGAAACAACGGAATAATTCCTTCACTTCCCCCATGTGAACCCAGCTTCCTGTACAATGGGTACCGGGTCTTTCCCGGGGGTAAAGAGCGGCCGGGGCGTGACGCTGATCCCTCACCCCCTTCTAGTGCCGTGGTCAAGAAAGAGTAGAGCTATACCTCTACTTCCCCTATGAGCCGTACGGTCTGTACAGCGCCCTCAGTTCCTGTACAAGGGTGCACTTTACCTTACTTTCCCCACGTGCATTAATGGTACAGTACACCAAGGACAGTTTTACCTGTACGTTTGGCCCGTAGAACCGATGTGACATTTGTGGTTCTCATGGCTGTGATGTGAAGAATATACTTTTGGGATGTGACGCCGTTTAGGTTGGTAGATAAGTACCATCGTTTCGAAGGAACCTGCTGTTTCTGTATTCAGGGCAAAAGAGAGGACAGAGGAAGGTGGAAGCCCAGGTGTCTCTGTAACATTGGTATCTCTCTACATAATGACGCTGCTTCACATTCCACAAGACAGTACTCCTGTCTCAACGAACGGACAATTAAGAATTGTTTTTTTAATGGGCCTCAGAATACGCTCATAAACGGCGCACAATCATCCTGTTTTTAAATCAGGAAAAGCCTGTCGTAGCATCAAACTAACACCTCGCCTCTTACTATTGCTGGGGTTGTGGAGTCACTGTAACGTTAGCGCAGGGTTTGGTTTTACCTGTGGATGATTTCATGTTTTCGCTGTGCCTGCAGGGAAACGATACTGCCGGCACGGTGACGAGCTTCGTGTTCCTTGTCGTGGCGATCCACCAGCCAGAACAAGTAAGCTTTGTGTGGTGTACAAACCACGATAAGCCGAGGTTAACAAACTTCATCAGCAAAATCTCCGCTGATACAAAACCCTGATGGTGGAGACGGAATCGGTCTCTGAGACTTTGGTTTACATTAACCACCTGAAGCGGCTGTCAGCCCGAGCAAAAATTTTGGTATTTATTCGCTGTAAGAGCTTCAACACATACGAATACTTACTGTTAGTCACAAATCGTCTTTTCGAGGAAAAAGTGTACGAGAAACTGCGTAGGATTTTCGGTGACTCCAAACGAACGACTACGTCACGTATTCTGCGTGAACTGGATTACTGAGAGTTATGCATGAAGGAAGCCATGAGAATGTTTCCAGGTGTTCCCCCGTATAGTCAGATATTCGACGGGAGACGTAACATTTTGTAAGAATGGAGCCGGCCGTGTCGTGCCAGAAACTCCAGCAGTTCAACATGGCACACCGAATGTACGTTAAGTTCTAAATACTAGTTGATAATGGCATTGACACCTTTTTATACACCATATGAGTGGGAAGGTGTTGCAGTTGCATGCATGAATACTTCGCGCCTATGTCTTCACTGTACTTGCAACGGACGTAGTTGTGCCCACCGAAAGTTCTGTGGCGATCTGTATCCAACATGTTCGCATGGACCTGTAGCCACACAAGTTTATTCCGGAGCGATTCCTGCCGGACAACAAACGACATCCATTCACCTAAATGCCGTTTAGTGCCGGCCCCAGGAACTGCATCGGTACGTTTTTCAGCTTTCCTGGTCACGTTTTGTGATTTTGTTCAGGCCCTTAAAATATGCCATGATATTCCTATTGCATCAACATGTTATCATGGTGATTACTGTGAAGATTAGGCCTATGGTAGCATAGGCTGTGGTGTGACAGTTGTAATCTGGTATTATTTTAACGACGTTTCGGATTATGTATTGATCCCATCCTCAGGGTAGCGAACACAGCAACCTTGCACGTAAAATACGTCTCAAAGGAACAGATTACAAGGATGTGGAATGGATTCGTCTGGCTGGGGATAACGGCCAGTAGCAGGCTATAAGTGAGCATATACTTTTGGGTTCTGTAAAGTGGGGATAATTTCTTGACCAGCTGAGGAATTGTTAACTTCTCAAGGAGGTATGTTCCCGCGGATTTAATTAATATGTAGTTCACATTTCGTAGAAACCACACAACATCTCCCTGTTACATACCAGTCGCTTAATGTATGGAGAAACAATTGCTCTTTATTGACAGCCAAACTGCACACATGGGAAATATTAAGAATTCAAACATGCGGTATATCCATAGGTCAGCGTTACGCCATGCTGTTGATGAAGCCTATAGTATCCACCATGCAGCATCAATACAAGGTCACCAGGTCTCTCAGGATGGCTGACATTCTGCTCAGGGTGGACATTCTGCTCAAATTGGTCCACAGATTCCCCGTTGCTTTGGAGCCAAGACCTTACTATAACCGACTATCAGATGCAGTGAGGCACATACATTCTGCAGAACTCCCAAACAAAGAAACACTTGACCACTGTCTGCTTTAATCCCATTCATCTTCCCAGTTCCTCTTCAGGTCACTCAAGTAGTAACGCATGTGGCATGCATTCAGCAGGTGCCGGTTTGAGATTCGACCGGGACAGCAACACTCCTGACAAGTTTTTCGTGGTATCCCTGGATTCTTCAGGCGAATGCCAGGTAAAAACTTAAAACAGGCCACTTTCGCTTCCTTCCACCTGTCGCCAATTCACCTAATATCATACCTTTAACATGCAACACTGTTTTATATAAGCTCTCAATAGTACTGTTTATTAAATAAGCAAAATAATAATAATTTAATTCACCCTGTGCCCATTAGATAAACGCTGTGAACTTTTAAAGAAAATGTATAAATTCCTGCAGCATTACAAAAAGCCCCTGGTCTTGTTGCCCTCCTGCCAAAACTGGTGACTCTGCTGAGATTCAAGTTGTGTTCCTACAGCTTTGTTGTTCCACCAACCGTTAAGGTGTGTTTTACATGTGGAACTGTGTTTCAGCTCTCAAAAGGCTGCCTTACACATTTTTGAGGAATAACTTACAGCGTCATCCACAGTTCTCTTCTGTGGTCATCACTCCTGGTGTAATCTGAGATTTCTGTCCTCACCAGCGCTGCTCGAGTTCCATACGACTGCTTATTCACCAGCAGGACACGCGAGAGAGCCGCAACATAACAAGGTGTAGGCATACCAGCACAGGGACATCAAATTTCTGACACTGGAGAATAAGTGACTATAGCATGAAGCTAGCCTGACATTCCCAGTTGAGAAATTTTCCTCCATGTCCATGTACGTCTTCGTAGGTACGTGCTTCGGTGGGGAAATAATTTTACTTTTTCATTGACTTGGTGGAGATCTGGAAATCGGTATTCTGCCTTGCAGCTCTTTCAAACAGGCGTGAAGGTAATATAGCACCAGTACCTTTAGGCAGCCCAAATTCAAAAGAAAACCTTTCATTCCTTTGAAATGTGCACTATTTAATTTCGCCGCTCTACTGTAATGCTTTCCCAGTCCCCTCTGCATGTTTTGGTAGCAGCCCTGGCTACCAACAAGGCAACCTGCTTCTTGTGTATAACGAAGAAAATACTGATCAAAACTGCATAACGATAGCAGAGTTTTTAGGTTTTAGCAGTGGTAGAGCTCAGAATTCCGTTCTTCTGGCATATGACACTGTGTCAGTATGTAACTGGATCCCAACACTGTGAGACATAGTGGCCTCACCTTCAAAGATCGAAATGAGGATGAGGTGAACAGGATGTGTGTCAGGCATGGCCGGAACTTACGTACAAAATGCTAATACGGAAACACGATGGAAAGAGACCACTCAGAAAACCTAGGCATAGATGAAAGAGCAGTATTAAAGATCTTAAATAAGCAGGTTTGGTATAGTAGACTACATTCGACTTGCGATGGAGATCAGTGATGGACTCTTGCAGATATGATAATGGACTTTCTGGTTCCACAAAATACCAGAAATTTGGTTAGCTGAATAATTATTAACACCTTCACACAATTCTTTCTGCTGTATGGAACTAAGAGTATTGTGAGGCATTTTGTAGGGAGTAAAACTTGCTAACTACAGCTGGGCTCACAAAATTGTCCTGCTGTGGCATATTATGAGTATTTCTGACAGAATTGTAATAAAAATCCATCACACCCAAAGGTGAAACTATGTACATCATGAATGGGCATATCTGTAGAACAAAATGTAAGAGCATATGTTTTGTTGTCAATGTCTGAAAACAGTATCATTAAGAAGATACACAGTAAAAATAAATACCAAATTTGAATTAACATTTTCTCCAATTCATATGATACACATGTGTAAGTATAACAAGTATGGATGAATTGTCATCTTTATAATGAACCTCAATGGATTTCAGTTGGTCGATCCTTAATGAGAAAATTCTCTAAACTCTATAATTTCAGCAATGCTATTTATGAATGTGTTTATTATAAAGCATGCAGTAAACAACTATAAGTAAATATTTCACTTACTTCCCACTAACTTGTCCAGTTTTTTCCTGTGCAGTTCAACATGCATCTTGAGGCTGCACTTGTACGAGAAACCTTTCCCACACTCACTGCACTTAAACGGCTTGTCTTCCCTGTGCACAGCGAGGTGTTGTACATAATTGCTTTTCTGTATGAAGGCCTTGCCACAAACGCTGCATGAGTACGACTTCTCTCCAGAGTGCAGCTTAAAGTGTCGCTTCAAATGATTGTTTGACCTGAACTCCATGCCACAAACAGAACACTGGAATGGTTTTTCCCCAGTGTGAACCATAAGATGAGTGTTAAGGTGTGAACGGTTCGTAAAACGCTTTTCACAGACCGTGCATTGCAAAGGGCGCTGTTTCAGGTAGCGTCTCTGGTGAGACCGGAGCAATGACTTTTCATGAAAACGCTTATTACATACATTACAAGCGAATGGCTTTTCTCCCGTGTGGACCCTGATGTGTTGTGTCAGGCGGAACTTTGTGAGGTACTTCTTCCCACAGTAAGTGCACAAATGCTGAAAGTTTTGCTCGTGGCTACGGATGTGCTGCTTGAACTGCATGCTATTTACCTGCTTGCCACACACATTGCACAGAAGTGTTCTCTTGTTTGCTGGCTTACTGTTGCTACCACCCCCATTGCTAGTCATTATAAGATCTATATTCCTATTGTTCATTTCATGTTTCATGCTCAGGTGCTTCCTAAAGGCAGCTGACAACAAATACTGCTTCCCACATGGAGGACAAGTGTACTGTTTCTCCTCAGCAGGTGAACTGTTCACCTCCACATCAGAACCATTCTTTGCAGCATGAGATATGTCTGATGTGCCACTTTTCATGGAAGCATTGTTCTGTTTTGCTGTTTCTGAACACATATCACTGTTCCAGCTTCCCTGCACACCATCCTGACTTGTGTCCCTGAAACCAAGACAAGTATCCCATTGTTTCTGGTTTCTGCAGTTTAAAGCAGTCAAATGACCACATCATGCAGAGAATGTGGAGGTCCACCAGGAGGGACAAGCCTACACGAAGAAAATAAAATGTAAGAAAGGAAAGTGATGATAAGACACTGTATCTGATTAACAAGGGAATGCCATTAAAATCATTAATACAGTGTCACTGAAAGAAATGTCTTACATGACAAAGAATAATTTACAAATAAGTTCTAACCTTTATACATTATATTTTACTGTGCTCAGTTGATTATCAGTAAACCTGGTGCCATCTCAAACTAGTTACCCTCAATTTTGCACTATTTTTATGCTATAAAAATTATGAAATGAACCAATACTTACTGATCATTACAGTTCAGGAGAGATGTATCAGTTGCCATAGATTCTTCATTGTGCTTTTCTTTGCCACTTTGTGCTTCTTGCTGTAATAGACAATTCTACAATCAATTCTAACCATACAACAAATACTGGTAAAGTAGAAAGAAACAGCATCACTCACCGCTATGTTTAGTAAATGACGCAGTACTGAATCTGCTGTGAGACACTTCTCCTTGAAAGTGACAGCTGCATTCAGGTGAGCAATGCATTCATTGCACACCTGAGCTGGCAGACCATCCCCTAACTCCACCTGTGGTTAAAATCACAGATACAGGTTCTGCACATGTACCATATATTCAGATATATCTCTACTGTCCCTAACAATATGACACAAAGGGTACAAATCTGAAGTGCCTTCTGCCATTTCCTCTCTGTCACATCCAAAATTCCTCCTCAGTAACTTAAAACTGTGTTTCTGCCTCCACTGTCAGAGACTAGATTTCAAGCACCACCTGTACTTTTTTTTTACATTATCTCATTTTCTACAGTGTGTTATTTAAAAATTCAGTCAACACATGGTATCCCTGTACAGTATGTAGCAGGCTAAATAAACTTTTAATACACATCCCAAACTGAATGTGCTATTGCTGTTGGCAAGAACATATAAACTTTGTCAGATATTCTGGTAATATGTTTCCTCTCATATGATTTTGAGTCTCTTTCCTTAACAACTTAGGAAAAGTATATTATTATTATTATTATCATCATCATCATCATCATCCTTGTTATCACCTTTATGCAGAGTTTCTACAGTTACATACCAGAAACAACCCATGTTTCTAGGGCATATAGGGTTCCAGCTGTTCTGTATCTACAATTTGTGCTACATGTAATTTTATTTAGCCCTGAGATATGTTTATTATTATTATTACTGCCAGGACTGGTTTAAGACAGTTCTTGGTCAAATGCAATAAACTTCGGGTTTGCCCACACATAGTCCTGCACTCACAATTCAGATGGAGTAACGCAAGAATTTACATACAATTTAAATAAACCAAAATTTTTTCGACACAAACCCTGTAATACAACCACCCTGATGGGGCCCCATGCAAGAGCACAGCCTGCCACAGCGATAGACGGCCCTCGATTACTACACGTGCTCGAATCCGATTGACGTACAGCTATACTCCTACAATTTTCCTTGAATACCTTGATAGACGTGGCGTTTGTTATTTTAAATGCCAGCATGCTCGGCAACTCCTTAGTAACATCCACATAAATTTCGGTTTCAGCTGGAATATCCTGAAAAATGTTCTGCAAATCTTCACATTTTCTGGCGCACAAACGACACATTTCATTAAAGTTCAAATCCATCTCTTTTCCCATGCTACATTAAACTTTGAACAAAAAAATTTCCTGAAACATGAACATTTTGTTACGATAACTAAGCAGCGGCTATTTATTCGTGTCCGTGCTTTATACTCCCACCAGATATTTTTCAAAGGAACAGCATTTTCGACCATCGCAATTGTAAACACATCACGCTTCCTTTTGCGTAACATGTGCGTTACGGACCAGGCCTAGGGAATCAAGGATGCGGTGATGTACGGTTTGTATCGAGTTATCCATGTTTGCCAGCTATACTAGATGATCTGTGCTTGCCATACATGCTGTGGTTCAGAAGTGGTTAGGCACCAAGTGTAGTTAGTGTAGTATTAATGAGTTGTTCCTGTTTCGAGAGTGCTACTGGCTGGTAGTGACTTGTACTGTGACCGATAAAAATCCGTTTTCTCATCTCCGAAGGAAATAATTTGTGCGTGAGGTAAATTTCAAACATTGGAACGACAACGTTGGGGTGGGATTAAGCACATTAAATAGTAAATCGCCCTCTGATTCGCTGTAAGATACCCGTACTGGTTTTCGGTAAGCAGGGTTATGGGGATTTTGTTTCATGATATGGTGGAGACTTTGATATGTCTGCAGCGGTTTTAGTGTATCGTGGCGCGGAAGGACTTGGGAATAGAGGTTCTCGCAGTGAGGTTAATGAAGTTGGAAATATTCGGGGATGTTAACGGCTTGTCCACTGGTAAATTGTTCGTGGACTACTTGACCCGCCGAAACTGTTTACTAGTCTACACGGTGTCACGTCCCAGAAGAAATGAATCTTCAGAGTGTTACTGCCTTTGGCAGTCGTGAATGCTTTCTTGTATAATTAGAATGGTATAAACTATTTTAATCACCACACGTCGAATTGTGTCGCTGAAGGTAGTTAAGCAGGCCTGTTAGACCTAACACTCAACTGCTTGATGTGATATGGAATTTGTTCATACCGTCTTCATTAAACCCAGTTTCCGGCACAGAGGATTTGGACTTATGATATATTCTAATCTTTTTCTGGATGTGAATTTTGTGATGGGTTCTGGAAACAACACAAACCCACCTTCCCCATTCTTAAATGTTCTTTAAGTTCCATATCTTCATTTTAAATAGTTCACTGTGCAGGTTTGTATAATGCTGGAAAGTGAGAACATGAGGTAGCTGTACTTTGGTTATGATCATGACAGGTACTGACAGCTTATAACATCCCGATTGAGAAGTTACTGAATTTATGTGTTAAGATTCTCATGCTTATAGCAAATTTTGAAACCACAATGTTTTTCAGAAATTATGTGATGTGTTCTGTAATGAAGTAGTAGTCATTTACTTATTAATATGATTTACCAAAATAAATGTAGTCTTGACATGTAGATGTGAATATTTTGTGTTACTCATAATCCTTTTATGTGAAACTGACTGACCATGCTTTGTGATCAGGATGGGTATGGAGAAAAAGTCACAGCGACGCAGTCGCAGCAGAGAGAGGGAAAAAGAAAGAGACCGTCGTGACAGATCCCGTCGGTCTCGCAGTCGATCTAAAGAGAGAGAGAAGGACCGTGGAAAGAAGAAAATTGAAAAATCCAAAGATCGTTCTCGTAGCCGAAGCCGAGAGCGAGATAGACACCGGCATAGGGACCGAAAACGCACTCCCACTCCGTGAGTTGCACACTGACCTGTATATATGTGTTTGCTCTTTAAAACTGTAGCTATAACCTTGTGACACTGGAGGGATGAAAAGTACCAAGTGTTACCAAGTTCAGATTTTAACTTGTAGGTTTTAACACATATCCAACCGGATGGTTTTTTAATTAAATACTCTTAGTTTCCGGACGTTTTAAACACTTTGAATGTTCACCCCCATAACATACAAGGGTGTATCCAAAAGTTTCAGGACAGTACTTGTAAAAAGAGGTTTGCTTACCTTGGTTGTTAAATTCCTCCATCACCTTCAAAGTACTCTGCTTTTGCATGAATACAGCAGTCCCAGCGTTTCTGCCATGCTTGGAAGCATCCCTGGAAGTCCCTTTTTGGAATTGTTTCAAGTACCCACTGCAATTCCTCTTGAATCTCTTCAATGGTGTCGAATATTCAACCCTTCATCCGAAGCTTCAGCTTGGGGAAGAGGAAAAAGTCACAGGGGGCCAGATCGGGTGAGTATGGGGGATGGGGGATCACCGTCATGTTGTTCTTGGCCAAAAACTGCAAAACTTTAAAGGACCTGTGAGCCAGGGCATTGTCGTGGTGGATAATGAGGTTCTGGTTTTGCCATTTCTGTGGCTTCATGCGCCGCACCTTCTTAGAACATCACAGTAGAAGTCTGCATTGACCATCATTCCAGGTGGGATAAATTCCCGGTATACAATCCCCTCTTGGTCAAAGAAACAAATGAGCATCATCTTCAATTTGATTTTTTGCATACGTGCTCTTCTGGGTCTTGGAGACCCAGGACTCTTCCATTGTGAAGATTGCAGTTTTGTCTCTGGGTCGTAAGCATAAATGATGCTTTCATCGCCTGTGATGACGTTCAAGAGGAGTGTGGGATCGTTTTTCACAGTTTCCTTCAGTTCCTGACAGATCACTACTCGACTGTCTTTCTGATCCTGGGTCAACACTTTCAGCACAAACTTCGCTGCAGTCCGATGCATGTTCAGCTGTTCTGTGAGAATTCGCTGACAAGATCCATAACCAATTCCAACCTCTGCACAGAGATTGTATATGGTACGATGACGATCCTGGTTGACAGCCGCCCGTACCTGTTCCACTTTTGAGGGGGTTGTTGCCGTGCTTGGCCGACCTGATTGATCATCATTAGCAGTCGAAGTTCTGCCATTCTTAAAATGTCCAAACCACTCAAAAGTTCGGCTACGGCTCATGCACGAATCACCAAAAGCCTGTTTCAACATTTCAAAAGTTTCACTTCTTGTTTTACCCAATCTCACACAGAACTTGATGCACACCCTTTGTTCGTCAACTTCTGCCATACCGGCGATATCAGAAAATCGCAGACAGCTGATGCAATACACACATAAAGACACGTGCAACAATCAAATGCTTCCACATCCAACCATGCCACTCAGCACATTCACTCACAAGACACCACCGCAACACACCCTAGCGGGAAACTCGTGAACTACAAGCGACTTACGTGTTATGAGCATTGTCCTGTGCCTTTTGAATACACCTTCGTATTCTTAGTTACAGTTTGACACTGTAGATTATGCTCCTGAGCCCGAGACTTCAGAAACTGCATATAGATAGTATAGTAGTTTGTCACTGAATGGTAGTTCTCAAAACAAGACCCTATGTGAAGTGGATCAATGCAGGATTTACAAATATTCCTAGTGTGACTTCGCTTCTTATGTGCAGCACACACTTTACACTGTCTTGCAGGATACTTATTTTTTCCCCTCCCCACCGCCAACAGTTGTTTCATGTTTGTGTATTCTGAAATCACCGGAACTTGACCCACTTCGATTCTGGGCTTCTGATATCCAGGCCCTTCCTACCTCATGCAGGAAGTTCTTGTACTTTACTTTGTTTGTATTTAGTGTCTTCTACACAAAAAATGCATTGAAGAGCACACAGTTTAGCAGATATAATACCACCTTTTTTGACCATTTTACGGTTTTCTTTGGAACTGAGTAATAACTGAGGTACTGGTCTGCCCTGTCTATGTCATTTATGAATTTATTGTACTGGACAACAGCATAAGGCTTCTTTATTTTTGTGGTTGTTTTCCTGTCTTTCCTCCCTTTGTTTACAATTGTTGCATCATGGATTGTACTTATCATTTGCACAAGTCTTGTCCTTCCTCACTTGCACCATTACATCACCATTACTCCGGAACCCTGACTTCCCCTTTTTCAAGCGCTTGCCTTCCCCATCTAGGTCCCATGGAATGCCCCTGTTAGCCCTCATAGTGCAGCAGACTCTAACGTTTCTGTCTGATAATGTTTGAGCTAGTCTCACATTTATAAAAATTGTCTTGATAGATGTAAGGAAAAATGGGTGGTGAAATTGTTGGGTCAGTGGACCATTAGAAGATCGCAATTGTTTGTGTGAACTAGTTGTGGGGACATCACTGTCACTCTCAAAACTTTCATTGTCACTATAATCAGAGACATCATAACGTGGTTCCACATATAACTACACAAAACATCATCCTTTTGCAGAACATTCCTATGAGAAGCCATGATTGCAACTGAAGGAAAACAGAGAGAGTATTTGAATGAGTGGTCTCTTTGTTGCAGTCTTATGGTTCTAAAAATAGGGGGTCAGTACTGGACTGTTTGTTTGTAACTTGAGACCCAAGCATCCTGCATCAAGCTGTCGATAACCTTAAAACAATAAGTGAGCCAGACCAGCTGACAAACGCATGTGCAGGACGTAGTGTAAGAAAACAAAGAAACTCCTGACCCGTCAACAACGCATGGGCGAGCAATCACAAGTTTCCTTGTGGCCTGATGGCAGTGTGTTAATACTAATTGCCGTAGAAATTTTATCAGTTTTGATCATCAGATATAAATTATTTGAATGCCTGAATGCCCCCAGTGTCATTTTTGTTCAGATTAAGATAGCATTTTTTGGGGGTGTAATGCCATATACTCTAGTAGATCAGTACCAATATTTTGGAGGAACATAGCCTTGTCAGGATCAGAGTTCCAGAAGACTGTACTCTTAATACTTATTCCATGATAATCCCATTTTTATATTGCTGTTTGTCATTTTTGAAAGGAAAATGTGTGATGAAAATTAGGCTGAAAGTCTTTGGAAAGTAGCACAGTTGTGAGTTAACATGACACTACAAAATATTTTATGCCACATTACTATGTGCGGGTTTGCTTAGGTGTGTCATTATAAAATAGTTTTTGTAAGATGTTGAGTGTTTTGTAGTGATATACAAATTGGAAGAGAAATAATTTTCAAGCAGAGTTTCTCAAACTTTGTTTATTGTTTTTCATATGAAGACCCACTGCGGTCAAGAAGGAGGAGGAAGAGGAAGAGGAACCTGTAGAGGAACCTAAGAAGGAACCATTATCACTGGAGGAGCTGCTTGCTAAGAAACAGGCTGAAGAGGCTGCTCGCAGCAAGGTGAGATGTTTAAAATTGATTTCGTTTCTCTGTTCTTTCATTTTACCTTTTGAAGTGTTTAATATACCCTATATGCACAGTAAGCATTGATACTTCGAAGCCATCCTACAACCTGTGTGTCTGGGAGGCTGTTTGTACAAGATATTTCTGGTTGAGTAAGTTTTAAAGAATTCTGAGGTCAATAGAAGATGATGAAAATAAGATATTTGGGGTTATTGTGTCATCACTTGACATAAACTGTATGTAACAGAAGGATCAGGTTCTAAGAATTAGCCACATTGGATTGTGGCGAGCTTATTCTGTCTATTGTTTAACTGGCAGGGAATGGTTTAATACCAAGTAGAGGGACAGAGCCAGTTCCTTCAGATACCATAAACTACTTGTTTGGAAACCCAATAACTTCAGTGAACAAAATTTAGTTTAAACAAAATAAATATTGGTATTCTGGAATGCATTTCTTCCTGTCTTATGAGCATATTAAAAAATTACTTGTTTTTGGCATCATTTAAAGTTGCTGTGCCAATAAAATTTGGTTTCTGGAGGCTTGTTAATGTGGCAGTTTTAATTGGTGCATTCACATTGTTCTGTATAGCAGTCTTTAAACACAATATATAAAATGAATATGCAGTAATAAAATGTATTGGAACTGCATTTAAGCACTTTTCTCTGAATATTTTTCAGCTGGAATGTGGTATTGCACATTCTGTACCATCTTCTGTACTTGTAAATTAATGAAATTGTCATGCTATCATCAGCAGCAGCACCAGCAAAGCTCAACAGCCCCTGGTGGGCCTTGGCTGTAACAATAGTTTCCACCATTTTTCTCAGTGTTTGGCTCCTGTCTCCACTTCCTAACATAATTGTTTGCCAGGTCATCTATCACACAATCAAACCATTGTAGTTTTTGTTGCCGTGCTTGTCTGTAACTAGGATTCAGTGAACAGGAATCATTTAGGTGTGAGTGCCTCATTCATTGTATGACATGCCCAAGCTGTCTGATTCCTGCAGCCTTTGTTATGATAGCTGTATCTGATAAAAAGATAGTATAATTCATAATTATATCTCATCCACCAGAACTGTTCCTCCTTCAGAATATAGGTGTTTCTCAAAAATTCTCTTTTCCAAAACTTTGATCCTTTAAAATGGCCCATGTTTCACAACCATATAATATTACCAGACATGTAAGAGTTTAATACAGCATAATTTCGGTTTTCGTTGATAGGATCCTGTACTATAGGTGCCTCTGCAATCCAAAACAACAGTTGTTGGTAGCAAGAAGTCTTGCTCCAACCACTGCCCTGATATCATTTTGTTGGTCAAGACTGACATGAGATTTGAAAATCATTATACTCTTTTGAACATACACACTTGAATGGTTATCTTTAGTAGCACAGAGGCCCTTTGATGACCAGTAATTATATATTTTGTTATATGCTGACTGTCCATTTTATTTAGTGTTGAACACTTGATAATGAGCTCTCAGTGTGTCAAATACTTTGTTAGCTGAAACTTGTCCCTTTGTTTTCTTTTGTCCCTAGCCTAAGTTCCTGACAAAGGAGGAGCGTACAGCAGAGGCTTTAAGGAAGCGGCAGCAAGAGGCAGATGAGATACGGCAGAGGTTGGAGGAAGAAAAGAAAAAACGGGCTGAGTTTGGCAAAGAAGCTTCCAAGGCTTTTGATGATGTGCGCAAAATGGATAAAGATCAAGATCGAGACAAAGATATCTTTAGGTAACTTCGGTAACTGGCTGTGTCTCTGCCAGTATTTTCAAGGTTGAAGGGAAATTAGTGTTTCTCACCATGTATAGCTGTTACATTTATTCTGGACAGTTGTAAGAATTTTATGTGATTAAGTGCTGGTAAAATATGTTTCATTTCACTGTGCCACTGGCATGGGTAGTGATCTTGTATTCATTTGGTGTGCTGCTTGGCCAGTATTCATTGAGATTCACTACCACAAAAAACTGTGGGTTACCTGTTCATTTGAATTCTGAATACTAACCATGATATTTCAGGCGACGGGACAGAGATCGTGACAAGAAGGATAAGGATGAAGACAGCCAGTACTCAAAAGACAAGGAAAAGGAAGTGGAGGCCATTAGAGAGCGTTACCTAGGCCTAATCAAGAAGAAGCGCCGTGTACGACGACTCAATGACCGCAAATTTGTGTTTGACTGGGATGCTTCAGAGGACACATCTGTTGACTACAACCCCCTGTACAAGGAAAGGCATCAGGTATGTAATGAGGCCATGCTTCATGGCTTGTAGGCCATCCAACATCTTTGTATGGGGCCATCTGCATTTGACACATCATTAATGTGCATATGAGGTAGGCATACTGAAGGAAAGTAATAATCTGGACTGCGTCAGAAAACATCACTCCATAAACCTTATGAGGACAGTAGGTAATCTTTCTTAGCAATTTGGGGAAGTGTAAAGATTGTGGTCTTTTGGGATGTGGTGCTTTGTAGTGGTGGATAGGAACATGTCTCCCTTCTTTTTACCCTGAAGATGGGGGTCACAATTTTTTTATGTTCGTTCCATGTACCAAATTATGTGGCATCATATTGTAAGACCATAATCTTCATATTCATTGCTGTGATGACTGTGCTTCTTATATTTGGATAATTTACCAAAATTGAAGTGTTTACCCCATTGTGTTAAGATGCTTAATTGCAGCTGTTTTCATTGCCATGCACCCTAAGAGATTTTGAAAAATTCTTTAGACATTCAAATTACTTTGATTCTATATTACTTGAATGACTTACTTAGTTACTTACTCACTCACTCCTTGGAGCAGAGTCCTTCTTGAGAATCTAACTGGTTCTCAGCTAGTCAAGAAATGAATGAATGACTTGTAACTGAATTTTCACTGTGAAATGTGATCATATATCTTGTTGCAGTTGGACTGTGACAGAAACCACATAAAATTTTTCTTCTTCAGGTTCAGTTCTTTGGTCGAGGTAACGTGGCAGGTATTGATATCAAGGCCCAGAAACGAGATCAGTCCAAGTTCTATGGTGAGTTGCTGGAGCGACGACGAACTGAGGCGGAGAAGGAGCAGGAGAAGTGAGTAGTGATTGCGCTTGCACACTCCATGTCATATTCTCACTTTTTATTTCCAAAACTCATTACTGCATTTCTTACTGTTATGGGTGGTTTCTAACTAAACCTTCTTTATGCTATACATAATGTGTCATGCCTATGTGTCACTTTTTTGACATTTCACATGCACATATTGTAGTTTTGTGACTTTATTGGGTATTGCTTGTAGCATTCATTGCATGCAGCACTTTACTGATTACTGTAAACAGACATCACTGTCTAGATTCTTACTGCATTTCATTCATTTTGTGTTTTAGCTGTTACTACCATCAAGTGGTTGAGACAAAAATTATTGGTCAGAGATGGGCGGGAAAATGTGAAAAAAATGCCACACTCATATCATTTTATTTAGCTTCATTTTTACTGTAGCTGCACTTCAATATGAAGTTAAGAAATATAGTATAAAGTATGTGCTCAAAGACACAGAAGTTAAGTTGTTTGTTACTGCAGGGTACGCTTGAAAAAGCTGAAGAAGAAAGAAGAGAAACAGAAGTGGGATGACCGTCACTGGTCTGAAAAGTCTAAGGATGAGATGACAGAGAGAGACTGGAGAATCTTCCGAGAGGATTACAACATTACCATCAAGGGTGGGTGATAGTTCTGATATTGCTGGTAGTGATCATGCTGCATATCACAGAGTGAAGCCTAAATGCTGTTTCAGACAATGGGAACTTCACTTTACTGCTGTCTTATTAACCTTAACTGCCATATGTTACATTGATTGCAGTTCCACGTGTTTTTGATCAGGCTGACCAAACACTGTTCTAGTAATACTAAATTATTACCCCTGCATTAAGTATGGCCACTAGACCAGCAAAGCCAGTAGTTTTAAAATCCCTATTCATAGTTATTGAAGTTTAAAGAATGCCACAATAGAGGACCAGGTCAGCCAAATCATCTTTGCAAGTTGAGAATGTATGCCAAGGGATGCAGTTAAGTGAACTGTCTATGTAATAAATTTCATCAATTGCCATTCATTAGATAAAGAAAAGAAACATGTGGACATGCTCTGTATGTTTTTGCATTAGACAAAACACGAAAAAATGATTCACTTGCATTGTGAAGTTGCATAGTTATGTAACTGGCCTCATTTATTCATTGTTTTGCATATAATACAACATTAATTATTATTCTTAGTGTGCATTGTTCACTTACAAGGGCTCAGCTCTTTGAATGTCACATATCTGTTACACCACATCACAACAAATGTGACTCCAGTGTTTTAAAGAATAACTGAAGTGTACAATTATTTTAGGTGGCCGAATTCCCGATCCGATCAGGAATTGGAAGGAGTCTGGAATTCCTAATGAGATTCTAGACATTGTTGAGAAAGTTGGCTACACTGAGCCCACACCTATCCAGCGACAGGCTATTCCAATTGGCCTGCAGAACCGTGACATAATTGGTGTAGCAGAGACGGGTTCAGGCAAAACACTGGCATTCCTCATCCCCCTGCTGATGTGGATACAGTCACTTCCAAAGATTGAGCGTGTTGAAGATGCTGATCAGGTAACAGCTGCTTTCTTGTTATTTTAATACTGACCCTCTTTGTAAATCCATGCTGCTCTCCCTTGGCAGTTTTCAGAAAGACAGTGTTTTAAGGTGGTGAATTTGGTATATAAACACAAAGTAAGAGGTCTCTTCATTTAGAATGCCAAAGTTGAGTTTTGATTGACAATCACTTTACTTTCCTTTTATGTATCATGTCACAACAGGGCGTGTGAATTTGGTTATTTTGTTCTGTCATTTAATTATGTTGGTTTTTGTTATATTGAAATTATTTATCATGTATGTGCCTCAGATCATCATTAACCAATGTTGATGCACACATTTATCGTTCTTTGACATCTGCATGTCTCAAAGATCATATTTCCACATATTTCATTGGACTGTACATACATTGTTTTTTATGGTGGGGAGCTGAGGTAAGTTTTTAAATCCATTACCTCAGCTAATTTATACAGTGATGGGCTCTCATGCTAGACCTTTGATTGATGGGTTTCTGTTGCAGGGCCCATACTCCATCATTCTGGCACCTACTCGAGAACTGGCTCAGCAGATTGAAGAGGAGACCAATAAGTTTGGACAGCCACTTGGCATCAGGACAGTTGTTGTTGTGGGTGGTTTGTCCAGGGAGGAGCAGGGCTTTCGTCTCAGGATGGGGTGTGAGGTAATATGGACATTACACCTAACAAGTTGTATGCAGTAATATGTGGACAGTAATTAACAAATAATTTTTTTTACATTCTGTGTATATTAGATAATTTGACTCCCTGTTGTTGACATCAGCTGTCTTATCCCAGTTTCCACATGCTTGTGTTGCATTGACATACTGCATGGTGAATAGTAAAGGTAAAGCAATCCTGTACAGGCTTGGACAGGCCTTGAGGGTTCCAAGAGGTTGAGTCTCCCAGATTTCAAAACAGTCAGCATGTGAAGGTGGTGAAGTTGTCAGCCCTACATACCGGCCAGTTTTACTCCCCAGGAAATATCCCTGGTATTCATTTCTGTTGGAGGCTGAGTCGACCCCACAGCCATAGTGCGGCCAGAAGGATCATGTCATGAAAAATTCCATTGACAGTGTCAGTAATCATAGCGCAGTGCCTGAACAAACTGCACCGCAGCATGCCCCCCAATACTGCATGGTACAGTTTATTTATTCACAGCATTCGTATTGTTGTGGACACTTAGAACACGCCTAATATTGAAATTTATAATTTATTCAAAGACCTAAATACAGTGGACAGTATTAGAATTAGAAGACTAGGATCAGTGGGTCATATTATAAAATGGAAGATGAATGTATCCCCAAAAAAAAGGTTCTTAATGGGAAATTTCATAATAAAAGACCAGTGGGAAAACCAAGAACAAAATGGGAGGACATCTTCCGGAGGGACACGTCACAGATCCTAGGATTAAGAGGATGGAGGTGTCTTCTGAGGAAGACCAAGGCCCAGAAGGGGCTGTAGTGCCATGGATGGGTGGATAGTACTCTGCTACTAAACTCCACCCTCAGGAAAGATGTGTAATGTTTATTGTTTCTACAAATGTAACATTGCAACCTGGGATTTAAGTGTTTACAGGAAAACAAACTTGTATTTCAGATTGTGATAGCAACACCTGGGCGTCTGATTGATGTGCTTGAGAACAGATACCTGGTGCTAAACCAGTGCACCTACATTGTACTGGATGAGGCTGATCGCATGATTGACATGGGCTTTGAACCAGGTATGTATCATATTTATCCACATGTAAGACATCTAATGTACCATATTTACCCAAATTCAAGATGACTGTAATCTAAGATGAAGCCCCAAAAAAACATGTCTACCAAGGGAAACTGTATTTATCAATCTAAGATGACCCCCAAAAATAAAATGTCTGCTAAGAAAAAATTTATTACTATTAATTTCATGCACTTAATACACAAAGCAGGTCAGTTTCTATCTACCTTTACCAGTCAGTGTCACTACCTTCATCTTCATAGTCAGTGTCTTCATCTTCCTCACGCTAACTCCTAACATTCCCATCCACTTCACCGCCATTCCACAACATATCATCATCAGTCCCAACCACTGCATTGGATATATGGCACTTTTTAAAACCCTTTAATATCATTTCTGCTGAGATGCACTGCCATGCTGTTATGATCCACATTGACTAAACAATACATTTATATTTCTTGGTTTATAAACTTACTTGAACCCATGAAAAATTACAGTTTTCTCCACAGATGGTGTTAAGAATTTAAATACACGTGTTTTGGATTTTTATGTCAAGTCTGTGGTCTGATCAGTTTGAGTTCATGGCTCTTTTTATGGTTTTTAATTTCTAGATTGGTCCAGGTTTTATTTTTGAGTCGTGTAGTTACTTTTTAATTTTTCCATAGCCATTTACTTGTTACTAGATTCGTTCTGAGGTACAGATCTTAACAAGTTACAGTTTCTTTGGTGCCCAGTGGTTGAGAATAATTTCATCTATGGGGTCCACCAGGTTAGGTGTTTCTTTGTCTGAAAACTGAAACAGAGCCAGCTTCTGAAACATGCGCCTTTAAGAAATTGGAGGATAGACAAAGTCCCAAAAAAGAAGAATGTGTCAGTTAACTTCTGTCATGTGCTGTTCTCTCTTCTAGATTTCTTGACCCTTGAATCTGTGACCGATAGGTTGTCCAAACACATTAGTACAGAATTGCCACTATATGCTTTATAATATTGCAGAAGAGCACAGATCTCACATGATTTGATGATGATGAACTTGGTTTGGCTCCCTATGGTCTGGTTCAGAGTGATCCAGTTTGCTGCAGTCTGGTCCGGCGTTGCTTACACGAATTTAAGATGACCTCGCATATTTAAGAGCCAAATTTAAGGGGAAAAACCTCATCTTGCGTTCGAGTAACTACAGTATTATGTATGTTCACAGTGGACTAATGAAGTTAATGCTTGGTGATTTCTCTGATTCTAACATACCTTCTTTTTTTACTATATTTGTTGTGGACTACTTTAGGAGCACAGAAGGTATTTCAGATAGACCGTACAGCTGTAAATGTTCACTGCATCTCCCTCATTGCTATAAATTGGCAACAGAAATATTATAGTTCCTGGATATGACTAAGTTATTGGCCCCAAATTATTGTCTTCTGGGATGTGATGATATGCAGTATATAGTATGTAGGGAGCAACCTTCTTCCAGCATTTTTCTGAAAACATTGACATTATCTACCAGACTACATGGTGTCATCTCAGAAGCATTAGGAGAGTGAGAAGCTCAAATCTGATATAATTAGAGGGCCTCTTAGCATACATGGAAACCATTAATTTACAATTATTATGATATGCAGTGCATTTGAACGAAGAATTTTGCATGACAAGAGCCACCATAATTCTGCTTGGAAGCTTCACCATGCCACAGAAGCAAAATTATTAGTATCTGCTATTTATGTTCACTTTTAGTGCTAATATCTACTTACCTTGTTGCATTTTATTTCAAACCTTGCCCCTACCAGCAAAAGTTTAAAAAAAGACACTTTGTTATGAGAAATATAAAATGCTTGTCATCTTCATTCTTGTTCATGGCTAAAAGTGATGTCAAAAACAGTAAGAACCAAAGATCTAATGGTTGGTATTCAGTCATAATATAGGGGTAAATTTGTAATCTGGTGATGAATGGCTTCCAGTATTTGACCTCTGGGGGCAAATTATGATGTTGGAAGTCTTCAAGCAAAGAATAGAAAGCAGATAAATTGTATATTAGAAATTCACAAAGTGTCACTTCCTGTTCACATACCAAGCCACTGTGGTGGTACCATAGACCATCTCCATCAGCATATGTTGTTGTCTGGACCATGTGATGTCTAGTGCCGTCCTGCAGAATTCAGCAGTTGGTTGTGTGAAGTTCCATGGCTGCATTATTATATAGTGCTATGTTTCAGCACTGATTAGTTTCAAATGCAGCACTCTTGTGTAATAACATTACAGAAACATTTGCCAGTAGTGTGACATGTGACTCCATGCAAATTGTCATATTACAAATGTGGTGTCCTGTTGCAGATGTGCAGAAGATCCTGGACTACATGCCAGTCACAAATCTGAAGCCAGACACTGAGGATGCAGAAGATGAGATCAAACTGCTGGCCAATTACAACTCTAAGAAAAAGTACAGGCAGGTGGGTGCTCACCTTGGTTGTCTGGTTTTTGCATTTACAATGTGGGAACAGCTTGGCTCTTTGTACCCAACTAGTAAAAGAGTTCTTGGCATCCCTGCTGGAGATCATGCCCCAGTTTTATTGAATACTGACTTGACTGACCGGAGTGTATCAAATCTGGGTTTCAGACAGTAATGTTCACTGCCACCATGCCTCCAGCAGTGGAACGTCTAGCTCGTACATACTTGCGCCGCCCAGCTGTTGTCTACATTGGGTCTGCTGGCAAGCCAACAGAGCGAGTAGAACAGATTGTGTACATCCTCTCAGAGGCAGACAAGAGACGCAAACTTCTGGAAATTCTCAGTCGTGGTGTCACACCTCCAGTTATCATCTTTGTCAACCAGAAGAAAGGGGCAGATGTCCTGGCAAAGGGTCTGGAGAAACTTGGTGTAAGTATAACTGTCATGTCACAATCCTCGTGCAGAATTTACCACTGAAGCCCCTGCAGTGATGCTGTATAGCCTGCCATATTTTAAATCCCCCCACAGTTGTAACCAAATTAATTAGTGTAAGTTTTGTCTTGAATAAAAGATGAATGTGGCATACTTATAGTGGGATGTAGCTAGATTTACTAGAGTTATGACCAACATTCAAGTGTAGAAATGTCGTGAATTTTGACATGAAATTTCAGGGCCCTACAGTATGTAGCACAAGTATCATTCTTACCTCACAAGGTCATTATCACTTCAGTGGTGTTGATAGCAGGTGACCTTCATTGGCGTAATGTTGATTTTCTGGATGCATGGACATTATGATTCCTATGTCAGGCTAAGGGCAGAAGTGCTTGTCAACCTCCACTCATATGCCATGGCCCAGACTGATGACATGAGTTAATCAATAGATACTGATTTTCTTCTTCTTCATCACATATTGGTCTCAGAGATGTTGTGTGCTACTTGTAAGCTTTTAACATCTTAGGATCTCAATACCCTATCTTGATTCTACATTTAAGGGTTCATTTTTATAGATTTTAGAGCCAAAAATATTCCCATCAAAATGTTCCAAAGTGTTGTGTAGGTCAAATAAATATACAAGATGCTTTCTATACAAAGCACGACTGTCAAGGAACAGATAAAGGGGTGTGTCACCAAAGTACAGCAGTAAGTACCTCAAATCCTACAGTTTACACATGTGTCGCTGCCATGTTTGAATTTTTATAATATACTGAGGGAAGTATTTTATATACAGTAGTTCACAGGTTATGAACTTGAGAAGTGATATTATTTGTGGCACATCCTGTCATGTTTTGGATGACTGGATGATGTGGAACATCACATGTGCTGTTTATGACAGTATGATATCCAAGCCAACACAATTTCGTCACAATATTACCACCTCTGCATCCTGCTTGGGTTTGAAGTGATTACATTCAGAGGTTTCTTTTTGCCAAAAGTTTGTGTTGTTCATGCAGTTTCAGTACCAACATCAGAAGCAGCATAAAAACCGCTATGTTTCTTCTTGTGTAATTTAAATCATTTACTGCTCACTTTTTTGTCTTTTGTGTTTAAATATGGTTTTTGTCATTCCTCAGAGCACCGCAGTTTTTCTGCTATACAGAATGAACTGCTTTTCTCATGTTACAGTATAATGCCTGCACCCTGCATGGGGGTAAGGGTCAAGAACAACGTGAATATGCTCTGGCAAGCCTGAAGTCGGGCACCAAAGACATTCTGGTGGCCACCAACGTGGCCGGTCGAGGTATAGATATCAAGGATGTGTCCATGGTTATCAACTATGACATGGCTAAGAGCATAGAAGGTAATGTGACATGCTTATTGACCTTCCACATTAGGTGCATTCATGTCTTTTCACAGCAGGTATTGAAATTGCTATGTGTGTGTGTGTGCATATACAAGTGCAACAACATGAGAACTGATGAATGGATTGTCATTAAATTTAATGTGGGAGATTTTTACAAAAAAAAAAAAATTGTCAGACCATTTCAGTAAATGAGACAAAAATAATGCATACTTTATGTGAAGACCTATTTGTATTTCTGCATGTATCTCCAGCTTGCATAAACTTGCCCATTATCCTATGTGAAAAAAAAATCTTCAAGAGGTCTGTTTTGTTCTTTTTAACATATTGCTCTATTCAAATATGACTTTGAAGAAACTCTTAAAAAGGTCCCTAAGGCCTATGTAGCCTGTATGTATATAAGCCTTTTGTGTTTCTTTTAGTATGTATAATAAGAATGAAGCTTTAATAGTGATTATTTATTCAGTGTACATTACAGTTTTGACTTCACACCAATCAACTAAGTGAAAGTTGCATGTGAAATTAATGTTTACTATAAGGGAAGTGTTTATCATAGTCTTCATTTATCGCATAACTGAATTAGGCATAAGATTCTTTTTGATGATCCTCATTACAGCATTTAAAATGTCTGCATTCCCCACCAATTCTGCATACCTCACTCTTCAGGACAGACACCAGGAATTTATCATATTATTCTGACTGACTTTCAAGTGTAATGCAGTTGGCAGTTTGTATTTGCATGGTTCTATGCTGAATATGTGGCCTGTAGACCAGTTACTTAGATGAACAAGAAAATCCAGAAACCTCAAAAAGGAAATTCCAGGATAATATCTCAGAATAGTCACGACTATTGCTTTTCCAATTTATGATTAAGAATTATTGCACCACAAATGGAGTTGTGAAGGCATCATTACATAGAGCAATGGTACAAACATGTCATGTGCTAAGCATGTTTGGAACTTGATACATTGCACTGAGTATGGTCCTGGGTTGGTCTCATTCACAATGTAATGTGTTCACTTTCAGAATATACCCATCGTATTGGGCGAACAGGCCGTGCAGGGAAGCATGGCATGGCAATCTCATTCTGCACAAAGGATGATTCTGAACTGTTCTATGACTTGAAACACACGATCCTGTCCAGTCCAGTGTCAACCTGTCCACCTGAACTACTCAATCATCCAGATGCTCAACACAAGCCAGGCACTGTAGTAACGAAGAAACGACGGGAGGAGAAGATATTTGCTTAAAGAGACCACAGTGAATCCCCCCATTTTATGTTTCACAATGTTGAAGACTTTTTGTACAGTCGTGGCCAACTCCCCACAAGACTGTGTTTCCTAGGTTTTATGGCATTTTTGAGTGGTAAACATAGAAAGGTAAAATCAGGATTTTACTGTATATAGGAACTGTGTACAAGTAACACTTTTATTGGGAGTGACATACAAAACATAAAGCAGCAAAAATGTGCATTATTAAAGCCATGGCTCAGTCCATCCTTGTCTTCAGGGTCTTTGTAGTGACCTTGTCCTTTTCACTGTAACAATGAAAACAAAAATGTTAAGACCTAGTTGTGTGACAGTTCCTGGGTTCTTTAGACCTTTGGCACTGAAAGATGGCTTAGTTGACACGGAGTGTAATAATGAGAAAACCAAACATAACCCAAAGTCATTGCTGAAAAACATGCGAAGAAGTGGATGCCCATTTAAATCCCCAGTTTTTGTGGAATATAATGGGCACTCAATTCCATCCACCAAAGGTTTTTAAACCATCATCACTGTATATCATACTATCCTTGCCATAAGACAAATCAGCAATGCTTGTATACTATAACTCATACAACAAATTTGTGGATGTGAGATTATAGTCAACTAACATATAGTATGTGATACATTATTCAGTTCTAAAATTGCAGCACAATTACAGCAAGAACCTTTCATGTGAGGGACACAATTGGAGGTGGTGGAGAGTGAGATGATGGTGTTTTGGTAGGCAGTTACCAGTGCATTGAAGGATATGCTGCTTCCATCTTCAGATTGTCTTCTATTCTGATAAGAGGAAGTATATTTTTCTCAAAAATTAGTAATCATCTACCACCCTATGCAGTGTTGTAACCCAAAACAACACAATCAATGAAATTATATTTTCAAAATAAGTGTAGAACTGCCTTCATAAGTAATGTTGATTTGCACAGGTATTACCTCCTCTTTGGCAAAAGTTTGAGAACTCCATTAACACATAATGAATACCATTCAGTGTTTCATGTTAACATCTTTCAGTGTATATGTAATTGCTGTGTGCTGACATGACAGCCAGCAATCAAAACTGTTACACTTACATAATGTGAACAACAGCTCCCCAGCCCGAGACGGGGTCCCTGTCCAAGGCATTCGTCAGAGCCTGTGATATTATCTCAAACAGATCATCAGGCTCAAGGTCAGGCTCCCACAGAGCCTCACATACTCCATACAGTTGTTCTGTGCATGTCCCAGCCACAACAAAGTCCTCAGGCTCATTGATGCAGCCAATCAGATCCATACTGCATACATACGGTTCAAATGTCTTCGGGTCCAATCCTGCTATTACAGGCTCCACAAAATAGGGTCCAAATCTGCAAGGCAAAACTCTTCAAAACTCTAGTTACATACAAAGTGTCTAGAATCACACACAAGCTATATTTTCACAGATCAAATTCATTTACCACAAAAAGTATGTACGTAATGCAATTCTGTCTTGGAATAATGAAATATTTATTAGCTTCACAATACCAAAGTGTGATGGGCAATTATAAATGATAAAAATGGAAGCACATTAGTAATAAGTGGTCACTAGTCATGAACTTGATCATCCAGTCAATCTCCAAACTAATTAATAGCCTACAAGAAGTGTCTCTTCTTTGCCTGGGGTGTTTTAGCTTTATCCAACAAACTACACTTATTCCATCAAACACAACTCAGGTTTATTTAAAATCAAGTTGTGCCTTTACAAGTATGCTACATGTTTAGACCTTTTTCTCAGGCCACCAGCAGGCATGGCAATACAAAAATCTCACAAAGGAAGATGTAACAAGATAAAATCCATGGTGCCCCGTGTTTAGTCACTTTTTTTTTTACAATGTTTAAATATTGAATATAAAGTATATAAACCCAAATACTTCTTAAAACAGGGAATACTAGTAACTTTAGCGTGTGTTGTGTTGGACGGAATAAGCGTAGTTTATTAGGTAGTTAACATAATGGGATGGCTTCCTTACAGATCTATCATATCACAATACCAGATATCAAAAATTTTAAAGCGTGAATACCGCTCAAATAAGTTCAAATATTTGGGAATGAACATAATAAATCAAAATTGCATTCATGACGAAATGAACAGCAGGCTAAATTCACAGAATGCTTGTTACCATTCACTTCAATATTTGTTATTGTCCCATCTTTGTAATAACGATTAAAATACACAAGATGTTACCTATTAAGTTAATCCATGTAATTAAAGGAAAGACTGAGAATGAAGATTCAGTTATAGAAAAACTGTTACCACAATACTTGCACATCATTCTAAACGCTATGGCTGCATATATTGGCAACAGTATGGAGTAAATTTAATATGATCATGTGTTTTCTACTGGGTCTGGGGCAGGAAACACACAGGAAAGTTGCCTTTTCATATATATAATATTGAAGATTACTTAACTTGGATATGACACCATATGGTCAGGTATGAATTTAATTAAAATGTTCATAAATATCTATCAGACTACACAGCATTCAGATCCCAGAAGATAACCGTCTTAACCTTTAGAGCTCGTGCGTCCTACCCTTTAGGACGGCATTTAAATACCTCCGCGCTCTCTCATGGTACGAGCATCCTACCCTCTAGGACAGCCACAGCCTCAGCCGTTTAAATAATTCGCTCTCAATATATTTAGGGAGATTTCACTCATTTTTAGCACCACACTAGATGTTTTTCCAGCTTCATGCTCCGACTGA
>Ga0131853_10002930_pt1 | contig 30607 bp, 30 predicted proteins | sample TergutLab28metaG_FD_92764 | JGI IMG/M metagenome (GOLD analysis project Ga0131853, IMG submission 92764) | Labiotermes labralis P1 segment gut microbial communities from Petit-Saut dam, French Guiana - Lab288 P1 (version 2) (version 2) | ecosystem: Host-associated > Arthropoda: Insects >... | reverse complement strand
CTTTTCACCCTAGGGGTGTTAACTCAACTAACCATTTGCGAGAAGGTCACTCGCAAACGGAAGTTTCGTAGTATGTCGTTGAACAAAAAGAAGCAAAAAGTCAACACAGGGGCTGCGCCCCTATGTACCCGCAAGGTCAAGGGCAAAGGTAGAGACCGTTTTCATGTTATACTCCGCACTGGCGACAACACTCGCCTACCAGAAGTCCGGGTGCCTCGGAACCTACAAGGGCGGTGACACCGCCGGATTGATGTACTATTGAAATGCGCTCAAAAATGGAGCGCATAGGGTCAAGAGAGTTAGGTCTGGGTCAAGGTCAAGAGACCATACCGACCGGCTCTCCTAAGTGACGGAGAGCCTGCCACTCGAAAATGGGTGGTCTTTTGCATATCATGTTTGAGTGCCTTTCAATAGCACATCTCACCGGCGGCCCCACCGCCCTTGACCATTGGAGTTCCGAGTACTATTACATCTGGCATGAGGGTTTTAGCACCAGTACGGAGTATAAGGGGCAAAACCATCGTCACTCTGCCCTTGACCTTGCGGGTACATAGGGGCGCAGCCCCTGTGTTTCCTTTGCTTCTTTGCGAAACCGCAAAGAAGGCCCGTCCGGCAGGACAATACCAGCTCTTGGCTTGCGCCAAGAAAACCCTCGGCGGCAACGCCGAACAAGAGAGGTCAAGGGCCGGGCGATTGATAATCGCCCCTGCAAGGGCCCAAAAATCCACTCACACTTGCCAAAACAAAAGAACTATGGCACAATAAAAAGACGCAAAACCAAAAAAAGGAGCCTCCCAACCCTATGCAATACAAACTAATTGCCGCCGATATGGACGGCACACTATTAAACCCCAACAGAACCATCAGCAAAAAAACCCTCACCGCAATCCGGCAAGTGCTGGATATGGGTGTCATTTTCACTGTCTCCACCGGTCGCCCCATGGCAGGTATGCGGCAATATCAAGAGATACTGCAACTGAAAACCCCTATCATTACATACAACGGCGGTGCCATCGTCATGCCGGATAGCGGCGAGGTGTTGTACCAAAAAAATCTGGAACCCCAGGCGGCGGCCAGCGTGATTTATCGCGGGCAAGTCCTAGATGCCAGCATGTGCATCTGGTCAGAGGATAAGCTTTACATCCTCCGGGAAGATGCATACACCACGCAATACGCAGAGCGTGCAGGGGGTGCAATCTTGGTAGGGGAGACCGAGATTGCAGACATCATTCGGCAAGGAATTGGCAAAATTTTATGGTATGATGCCCCAGAGAACGTTGCAATGTATCAAGATGCGCTTGATCGAACACCCATTGAGCATGTGACGTACTTCACCTCATCTCCCGCATTTTTAGAGATTGTGGATCACCAAGTCTCAAAAGGCCACGCACTCCAATTACTCGGGGCGCATCACGGCATCTCTATGGCGGAAATGATAGCCATCGGAGACGGGATGAACGACCTGACCATGCTGGAATACGCCGGGCTGGGCGTGGCCATGGGGAACGCATCGGATACAGTGAAAGCCGCAGCGGACGTTGTGACGGCCTCCAACGCAGACGACGGCGTGGCGCAAGCGATTGAGCGGTTTGTTTTGTCGTAGCGGATTCATTTGACATCGTTTTTCTGCAATGCTATACTTATGAGGCTCGACTATAAATAAAGGGGAACCAAGTTACATGAAAAAAAGATTATGGATACTAATGCTCTCTGTTCTGCTGGTACTCAGCCTTGCCGCATGTGGCGGCGGCGGTGACCGTGATACGCCCATTCAAGATTTCATAGACGGAGAAGGCGCACAGGCCCAAGCGTTTTTTGAGGCCATGCTCCCGGGCATGGGTTTAGGCGAAGGTGCCAGTTTTACGCTCGCCGCCAACGATGCCGACAACGAGATTATTTTCACATTTACCTTCGGCGAGGTGGAGCAAGAGAACCTAGAAGATGGTCTGCCTAACTTTGCCGACTACATTCTTGACACAATACACCCAACGCTAGAACCCATGGCAGAGGGGTTGCGGGATGCAATCAGGGTGGACTCTCTTGTGTTGACCATTTCGCTATTGTCACCGGACGGAGATGAGTTGATCGCAACCAGCTTAGAGGTTTAGGTTCGTTTTGGAATGAAAAAACGACAGCTAGAAGGGTGTGACCTTCTAGCTGTCGTTTTTCTTAAATGATTGATTACAACGCATCCCCATCGCCGATGCGGCCTAATATAATATTCAGATTTCCGTTACGCAAACGCAACTCATCCATAAATGCCTTGGGCATCGCTTCTGATATGAGGCGAATGTGAAACGTCAACTCATATAAGCTGCCCATATTGGTTGTTTTTACTTTGACGAGGTCATGGCTTTGGGTGTATTTGTCAAACACTTCATTGAACAGACCCTCATAGTCCAAATTTTCCGGAATCTTGATTTTCAACACCCGGATTTCCGAGTTTTGGCCAAAGGAGAAATGGGTCAGTAAAAGGGATGCTGTGCCGATAATCACCAAGAATACAAAGGCGTAGAACACATACCCCAGTCCCGTGACAAAGCCTACGGCCATCGCAAAAAACAGTGCCCCGATTTCTCGTGCTGTCCCTGCAATGGATCGGAACCGTACCAGGGAAAATGCCCCGGCCACGGCGATACCCACACCGATGTTGCCGCTGGTCAGCATGATGACAATTTGCACCATGGCGGGTAGCAAAACCAACGTGGTGGCCAAGCTACCGCTGTACTTGTTTTTGAACATGTAGACCATTGCAACCAAGCACCCGAAGAGCAAGGAAAAAACCGTACAAATAATCAAGCTTTGCAATGTGAATGTTTCACTGAGCACGCTGCCGGAAAATAGTTCAAGCACTTTTTGATGCCCCCTTTTGCTCTGGTCGATGGAACACATGGTTGGTATAACAAGTACCGACTTTTGAAAATGGTATCGGGAAAATTTGAAGCTCACAAAGGGCCGCACTCAACCACAACGGTATGGCCTCTGTGGTTTTGATTTCCAGCAATACCTGATTCGGCGTAAGCAACGGTTGGCCGCTATGCGGAGTATGTTCATCTAAGTCATCAAGCCGATAACGAACATCTCGATCTAAGGTGACCCGCAGGTTGGACGGTGCCGTGGCGTTATATGCTGTCCGCTGATAACCGATGTAGATTTGCGCTGAAACCGAATGCCGCTGCAAGTAAAAGTCCAACTCTCGCCCAATTTGCGTGGAGTCTGCCGTCACGATGTCATGGATGCTGCGGTGGCTTAATTCGTGTAAAGGAAAGACAATCCGCCGTTTGTAGACCATGCCGTCAAACTTCTTTTTGAGTTCTAAGAACCCTTGGGCACTGTCTCTGTTCTTCCCATAAAATCGCAGACGCAACTTTTCTTTATACAAGGGTTTTTCGATGGACTCTTGTATGACGTCCCAATCTACTGTATCGAAATAGATGCTCTGAATATAGTACGGCTTGTTCCGATCCAATACCATATGCTGGGCAAATAACCGTTCTAAGGCGGCCGCTTGCGTTTCGGTGATGCGATATTTGGTTTCTTTCCGCTTGAAACTGTACTGCAAGGGGCTGCGCCTCCTAATTATGTATTTTGCGCTTCGGCCCCAACCGGGGCCGAAGCGTAAAATGTAGAACGAGCATAAAGAAATGTCGTGTCCCGTTGGGGGACACGGCATTTCTTGTGAAACACAAATCTTACTTGGTTGCGATGAACTGAATCAAATCCAGCACCTTGCAGGAATAACCCCACTCGTTGTCGTACCAAGCCACGACTTTGACGAAGTTGTCGGACAGTGCGATACCGGCTTTGGCATCAAAGACAGAGGTGCGCTCATCACCGATAAAGTCGGCAGAAACCACAGCGTCCTCAGTGTAACCGAGTACACCTTTCATCGCCCCTTCGGAAGCGGCTTTCATGGCGTTGCAAACTTCTGCGTAGGTGGCGGGCTTCTCTAGGGTACAGGTCAAGTCCACCACGGAGACATTCAAGGTGGGAACCCGGAACGCCATACCGGTGAGCTTGCCGTTTAGGGCGGGGATAACTTTACCCACAGCTTTGGCAGCGCCAGTGGAGCTGGGGATGATGTTGCCCGCTGCCGCACGGCCGCCGCGCCAGTCTTTGGCGGATACGCCGTCAACGGTCTTTTGGGTGGCGGTGGTGGCGTGTACGGTGGTCATCAGACCCTCTTTCATGCCGAAGTTGTCGTTGATGACTTTGGCGATGGGGGCCAGACAGTTGGTGGTGCAAGAGGCATTGGAGATTACGTCCATAGACGGCTCATAAGAATCGTTGTTTACGCCCATGACGAACATCGGCGCATCAGCGGAAGGTGCAGAGATAACAACTTTTTTCGCACCGGCTTTTAAATGTGCAGATGCTTTTTCGGTGGTGGTGAAGAGACCAGTTGCCTCTACCACGGCGTAGACGCCAAGCTCGCCCCAAGGCAGGTTGGCGGGGTCACGCTCGGATGTGACCTTGATTTTTTTGCCATCAACGATTAGCGCATCGTCTGTGTGGCTGACTTCCCCTTTGAAGGGGCCGTGGATGGTGTCGTACTTGAGCATGTAAGCCATGTAGTCCGGTGTGATTAAGTCGTTGATGCCGACAAACTCAATGTCCCCCCGCTCTAGCCCTGCCCGGAACACTAGGCGGCCGATTCTCCCGAATCCGTTAATTGCAACTTTGATACCCATTTTGATTGAAACCTCCGTCTTCTTTTATTGATAGTTGATTTGGCCTTTTTGTATTATACACCAAAACTTCGCAAATGAAAAGATTCACAATGTCATTTCCTGAAAGAATTTTCTACATTTTTTTGCAAAATTCTACAAATTTCGTCAAAAACTGTTGCCGGGGAAGGAGGAATTTGGTATAATACTTTTAGTAAAGCATTGCCAAACTACTTTAGGGGTGTCGTCAATAGATGGAACGGCCTGCTTTTTGAATGGATTTTTTGCTAGGCAAGGCAAATGTTTGAAGGCATCATTGCTTTCTGGCAAAAACATTTAACGCAGCATGGCGAAAAATCCGCCAAAAACAGGTGTTTTCAGCGGTTGACGACCCCCCTATAATCAGCTTTCAAGCAAGGGGCGCACCATGCGAGACACATGGATAAAGCAGCTATTTGAATTACAGCGAGACGCCACGATTGGCGTACAAGATGGCGTGGTGGTGTTTGCAAACCCCGCTGCGGTTTCTGTGTTTCCCCACGCCCTGCCGGGGATATCGGCGGCGGAACTTTTACCAGAGGACGTGCTGTCACAAGAGCAGGCGGCATTTACAGCCAGCACCACCGTGGCGGGACGGCCCTGCACCGTGCTGGGTCGCCGGGTAGGAGATATTGCGGTGTATACCGTGATTCTCAAAGAAGCACCGGGGGAGGCCGAGGGGCGGTTGTTAGAAAATCTTTGCCACACCATGCGCCGGAAGCTTACTGTATTGAACATGGCCACAGAAGTACTGAACACCGCTGATCATCAGTTAGAAGACCCCCGCCAGCAAGAAGGGTTGACCGTGGTTAACAAGACCACTTACCAACTGCGGCGGTTATGTGATAATTTAGACCACCTGATCCGGCTAGGGGAGGGACAGGGGCTTCGTTTAGAAGAGGTGGATTTGGTGCTCTTCTGCGGCGATCTGATTCAGTCTACGGCCCATTTTGCAGAACAGATGGGGCATAAACTCCACTTCCGGGCGGAGGTGGAGCGGCTTGTGATGGCCATTGACCCGCAGAAGGTGACGAAACTGCTACTCAACCTGCTCTCTAACAGCTTGGGACGTTTGGAGGAAGCGGGGTGTGTGCAAGTGACACTGACCGGCACCAAAGAAGACGCATTGCTCACCCTGACAGACTCCGGCACAGGCATTGCACCTGAGCGTATGGCGGGTGTGTTTGCCGAGCATCAACAGCCCTTTGACTACACCGACCCCCAGGCGGGGGCCGGTCTCGGCATGGCGGTGTGTGAAAAAATCGCCCACCTTCATGGTGGGACGCTGCTCTTAACCAGCCAAGCGGACACGGGCACCACTGTGTTTCTCCGTCTCCCCATCCGGCGTGCCCCGGTAGGCGGTGCGCTATTGGATAATCAACTGCCTTATGGCGTAGACGATGGCGGGATGCATATGATTTTGATGGAGTTGTCGGATGTGTTGGGGGATGCGGCGTTCGGGATGGAGTATCGGGATTAGGACTATTTTTTGAGTGTGCTTAATAATTGTGAATGTTGAGTTGGTTGCGATTTATTGAGCGCACTCTTTGTTTATTACGGCATGATTTTTTTGTAAGGGACGCCGCCCTATGTACCCGCTAAGGTCAAGGGCAGAGTGACGACGGTTTCGCACCTTATACTCTGCACTGGTGCCAAAACCCTCACGCCAGATGTAATAGTCCTCGAAACCCCAATGGTCAAGGGCGATGGGCTATTGAAATGCACTCATGAATGAGGAGTATAAGGTCAAGATCAAAAGAGCTTCCCTTCCGGCCCTCCTTAGTGACGGAGTGCCTAGTGCGGTGGGTGGTGGCCTTTTAGGTTTTCATCATGGCAGAATAAACCCCTCTGCGATTGCAGAGGGGTTTATTGGGCTTGGTCTAGGTTAGTGAAAAAGCTTTGAATTGGTACGCCGTAGAGTTCGGACATGGCAAGGAGGGCGCTGATTCTGACATTGCACTTTCCGCGCTCCATTTGGGAGATGATCTCTCGCAAAATGTCAATACCCTGCACCTGCAACCGAGCAGCGACAGCTTCTTGTGTCAGACCCGCCAGCTCTCGATATTTCTTTAGATTTGGCCCAATGGAAATGTCTTGCTTCAGCTTCATAATTCCACCCTTTTTTGGAAGCGATACATTCCACTTGATTGTACGTTATTTTTGTGCTATGATTGGAATAAATCTATCCAAAAGGAAGGGTGACGATTGAGATGCAAGCCAATACAGAAGCAACCCGCAAAGAAGAGCCGGACTACAGAGAGCTATATTTCCAGCTATTACGCACCCAAGACAAAGCAATCCGCATCCTACAAGAGGGTCACATAACAGCCGAAGAAGCACACATGTCCACAGAAAAATAAAGTAGCGGCTGGCGCAATCTACGCCAGCCGCTACTTTATCAGAGCAACCAAAAAAGGAGATCTCTTTTCGAGTGGCAGGTTCTCCGTCATTTAGGAGAACCGGTCGGGAAGGTCTCTTGTCCTTGACCCAGACCTTACTCTCTTGACCCTATGACTGCCGCTTTTGAGCGCCTTTCAATAGAACATCCCACTAGTGGCCCCACCGCCCTTGTAGGTTCCGAGGCAACCGGACTTCTGGTAGGTGACTCTTGTCGCCAGTGCGGAGTATAACATGAAAACGATCCCTACATTGGACCTTGACCTTAGCGGGTTCTTAGGGGCGCAGCCCTTAAGTTGACTTTTTGCTTCTTTTTGTTCAACGACAAAAAGATGGCCCGTCCGGCAGGACATACACGCTGGCGGTACCCGCCAAGACAAAATCAGCGGCAACGCCGAACAAAAAAGGTCAAAGGACAATAGAACACCTCTCATCTACCCATCCGACAACTTCCCCATAGATTTCCCCAGCACCAAAAACAACACAGACAACCCCAGCCCTGCGGCCAGTACTATGCCGCCGATGAGCCAGTTGAACGTCGGGTCTGCGATATATACGCTTTGGGCAAAGATACCCATCATAGAGCCGGCCATAAAACCCAGCACACAGGTATTTGCAAGGCCCGGATGCCGTTCAAAAAACCGCTTAATCCCGCGGGAGGCAAACACCACGCCCAGCACGGCACACAGGGCCACACCTAAGAGATGGGGCAGATAGCTAAAGTCACGGCTCAAAATGGCACCCGCCATCATAATCAACTCACCATAGACCCCCAGCATCATGAGAACCGCCGAGATACTCATCCCCGGCACCAAGGCCACGGCACCGATGACAAAGCCGCTAAGAGCCACTTCTATAAAAGAGACCGCCTCGCCGCTACCTGCTGTGTGCTCTACACCGATGGCCAAAAGCCCCATACCCAGTGCAATCAAAAAGGAAATCACGCCGCCCACCAAGTAACGTTTTGCAAAGGGGTGGCTTTTCGCCTCTTTATAAATCATCGGCAGATTCCCGGCAATCAGACCCACAAATAAAAGCAAGATCACCTTTTCATGGCGGCCGAAGAAATAGTTAAATACCCGGACAAATAAAATGCCGCTTAACAAGGCCCCCACGACAATGGGCAGAAGAAACCGGAAGTTTTTTCTAAGCTCTTGCAGCGGGTTCGACATGATGCGAACCAATTCTTGATAAACCCCCATGGCAATGGCCATAATACTACCGCTAAACCCAGGGGCAACGGTGCTAATTCCAAGGAAAAATCCGCAGATTGTGCGATAAAAAAATGTTTTGATTTTCGTCATAGCTATATGTAGGCTCCTTCGGCTGTTTTGACACTTTTCACAGTATAACACAAAAGAACGGGAGATGTCACCCCCGTTCACTTCTTTTTGATATTTGTTGAAATCTCTGATAAGGCTTTTGACGCCTCCATGTCGTGGGCACGGGTTTTGGCCAAGTCACCGAGGGACACCATCCCCACCACTTTCCCATCGGACAACACCGGCAGACGGCGGACTTGGGCTTCCGCCATAAGGCGGGTGGCTACTCTGGCGTCGTCGTTGGGGCTTACGGACACGATGCCTTTGGTCATAATCTCTTTGACCTGTGTGGTTGCAGGGTCACTCTCCGCTGCCACACAGCGGAGCACAATGTCACGGTCGGTCAGCATCCCCCGAAGCCGCCCATCCCCGCCGCAGACTGGCAGAGACCCGATGTTGTGGCGGTAAAGCAACCGGGCAGCCAAAGCTGCAGACTCTTCCGGCGTAATGGACACCACGTTGGGACTCATCATATCACGAATCAGCATAGCAAAACCTCCGTTTACAATCTATGCCGATAGTATGTGCCACCGCAAGGCAGATTATACTAAAACAAACTGCGAACACCGAGGGCAATGAGCACCAATCCCCCGACGATGGTAGCACCTTTTTGGAACCGGCTACCCACCTCTTCTCCCAACATTCCGCCTAACACCGAGAGGCCGAAGGCCATGCCACCGATTAGCCCGGCGGCCAGCCAGATGCTGATGTGTTGCAAAGCCAAGCTAACCCCCGCCGCAAAGACATCAATGCTGGTGGCAAGGGCCAGTATTAGCATCCGCCGATGGGGCAAGGCGGTGAGGATGTCACCACGCCCCTTGTCCCGGAATGCGCCCCAAATCATCTCTACACCGATGAAGAGCAGAAGCCCAAAGGCAATCCAGCGCCCCGCCGCCCCCATGAGCCCGGAAAACTGACTGCCCAACAGACCCCCCATCAACGTCATCCCTGCATGGAACGCACCGAAATAGAGGGCCAGCCAGAGGATGCGGGTTTTGCGAAAATCTTTCACCGTCATCCCGCAGGACACGCTGACCGCAAAGGCATCCATCCCCAAGCTGAGGGCCATGAGCAGTATCATCATGTGGATACCTCCTCTTGTTGCTTTCCTTCTATTTCCGCACCTTCCGGTCCGGTAAGATTGAAAATGCGATATTATTGGCGTGGTCGCCGATGCGTTCTAGGTCGATAATCATGTCGGAGAACATGACGCCGCTTTCCGGGTCGCACTGCTCTACTTTTAGGCGGTTGATGTGATTCTCTGAAAACTCGGCGGATAGCTTGTCTACCTCTTCTTCTAAGGCCTCTACACGGAGCAGTCCAACCTCGTCTAAATTCTCGTATACCTCTAGGGTTTCGGTCACCAGGTTCACCGCCAAGTTGCCTAGTGTGTTTAGCTCCCTCATGGCGGTTTCTGAAAACCTGAAATCCGTATCTTCCATAGACAGGGTATATTCCGCAATGTTTTCCGCATGATCCCCGATGCGCTCAATGTCAGACAAGGTGCGGAACATGTGGCCGACTTTTTCCGCCTCTGTGTTGGATAACGCCATGTTGTTAATCCAGACTAATTTAGACGCAATATTGTGGTTGAGATAATTGATAATCGCCTCATTCTCAATGGCCTTGCCGGCTTTTTTCATGTCCTTGGCAAAAAATGCATCCAAGGCCAACGCAAGGTTTTCTTTGGCAATTTTCGCCATGCGGCATATTTCAAGGTGGGCATTCAAAACCGCAACAGCGGGGGATTGCATCATTTTCGTGTCCAGCGTGTCTAGGTAAACCAATTTTCGCTCATACTTCGTGGTGACTTCCCCGGTCTTGAGTGGTACCAGTTTTTTCATGAGTGCGGCAACCTGTTTGACAAACGGCAAGAGCAACAGCAGTGTTGCAATGTTATACAAGGTATGGAACATGGCCACCTGCCGGGCACTCTCTGTCCACGTTTCTTGGAACCAGCGCAGGATGCTAGGGAACAAGAAAATCAGGGTTCCGAACACGATGCTACCAATAATATCGAACATAATGTGGAACAGTGCCGCCCGCTTACTCTCCCGGTTGGCAGGGATAGAGGCCAGCACTGTGGTAATGCTGGTTCCGATATTCGTCCCCAATACAATGAAGGCGGATGTCTCAAAGGGAATGGGGACACCGTTTAGGTGCAGCGTAACCAAAAGTGCCATGGTCGCAGAAGAACTCTGTACCACCGCTGTGAACAAAAACCCTGCAAGCAGTGCCAGAACCGGGTTCTCAAAGGTGGTAAGCAAGGCGTTAAACGCAGGTTCATCAGCAAATGCCCGTAAGGGGGTGCCCATGGTGGTAATCCCGAAAAACAAAATGCCGAACCCTAATATAATGTAACCGATGTTTTTGACATTCCGCTTTTTGAAAAACAGGTGCATGATAATACCGACAAAAATAAACAAAGGCGCAAAGGTATCAATGCGGAATGCAATGAGCTGTGCGCTAAATGTGGTTCCTACGTTTGCCCCTAAGATAATACCGATGGCCTGCGCCAGATTCATGAGGCCCGAATTGACAAAACTGACAGTCATAATAGTGACGGCCGTTGAGCTGTTGATGGTGATGGTTGCAAGTATCCCCACCAAAACGGCGAAAAACCGATTGGCAGTCGCACGCTGTAAGACACTTTGCAGGCGATCCCCTGCGGCAAGCTCTAAACCGGTTGACATCATCTTCATGCCGAATAAAAATAACCCTAAGCCACCTGCCACTAAAAATGCTGTTTCCATAACTACTCCGTGTTCTCCACATGAAAAATATAGTTTGTCATATTTTATCATTTCAGGGGGCGTTAAGCAATAGGAGATGCGATTTTTGTTAGATTGAACTGTGTAGGGGGTCTGTTTCTTTGGTGTTTTGTTTGACTTGCGCTACCCTAATATCTCTTCCGCACTCCGTCCATGGGGCCGGAGTATCCGTCCGAGGCTGAACAGACAGTCCGGGTCGCCGACTGTAATGGTGTTGGGCCTGCTCACGGCCATTAGGCTGGCAGAGAACCCGAGGATTCTTAGTACCCCATCACTCCCCTCACTCTTGGCACCGAAGGGGTAAGTGAAGGTGGTAGGCGCACGCCCCAGCATCTCTTGGATACGCCGTTGAAGTTTTCGTAAATCCGCATCCAGCCGGTCTGTATACGCCGCCTCGCTCTCGCCTTGCCGCCGCTCTGCCCCGGCAGCGCCATGGAGAGTACAGTGCAGGTCGTAGCTATGGTTTTGAAACTCTACGAAACCAGAACCTGCCATCTCTTGTACTTGGGGCCAAATGAGATGCGGGTAGATGATGTCCTCTCGCCCCTCTGCCGTGTACTCATCAGTGGGTTTGCCGATAATCGAGGACACCACCGGCACCTGATACTGGCATACCAGCGGAAACAGATAGTGGTAATCGCTGAAAAACCCATCGTCAAAGGTGAGGATAACGGGCCGTTCCGGTAAACTACGCTCTCCCGCTACAAAGGCGATGAGGTCTGCCATTGTGACAGGGGTGAACGTACTCTCGGCGATAAATTTCAGGTCGGCTTCCAGCTCTGCCGGTGTGATGGCAAATTTGCCGATCTGGCCCGGGTCTTTGGTGACTTTGTGGTACATGAGAATGGGCACTTCTACCGATTGCCGCTGGGCGGCTGTCGCCCCGGCGGACAGGGTGAGGGTCAGAAGAAGTAAAAACAAAACAAACAGGCGCAGTTTCATGATGGAAGACCTCCGCTTGATGATATATCTAATATGGGCCAACAGCGGCGGAATATACATGATGGCGCATAGGGCGTTTCTCCCAACCATACTTCGCTACGTTGTGTAGCGCATATGCGAGGGGCCGCATATACTCATATTGTGAGAGTCCCGCACAAAATCCCCTAGCTATGCCAAAAAGGAGAAAAATTGCTATGTTTTTGCCTATTCTGTCTGGCCTGATTGTATCAGTGGATGCCTTTTTCATCGGACTGTCCCTCGGACTGCAAAAGAGATGCAAGTTTTTATATCTTGTCATCATTAACGTGTTCTTGTTCGGGCTTTGCATCCTTGGATTTTTGATTGCGGGGCGGATTTATGAACGCATACCATTTGACCCCGACTATGTTGTGGGAACTGCATTCATCGCACTTGGACTTTGGACGATTCTGCACTTTTTTGTATCCGAACATATCAAACGCCGCCGGGAAACGGCGGCGGAAGTACATATTTCACTGAAAACATTTGCCCTAGTAGGCATGGTGATGAGCGGTGAGGCAATGCTCATCACCGTGGGAATTACATTTATCTTTCTTCCATACTCAACCTTTGTAATCCCCATCACCGTTGCCCTTGCCCACTTCGGATATTCCGCATTGTCGTTCTATTTGGCGAGAACCAAACATGTAAAGCGAATCCCTGCGGTGTTTAGTTACGTGATCTCCGGGCTTGCGCTTATTATATACGGGTTAATGGCGTTGTTTGTAGAGCTTGGGATATAGACGCTTTACTTAATTTTCGTGATCCGCCGGGTTCACATGAACCATGCAATGCTTCACTTTAGGAAATTGCGTTTCTATGGCATCATGTGCATGTTGCGCAATGCCGTGTGCTTCGTGTACGGTGAGGGTCGCATCGACACAGATTCCCACATCCACATATATTCTACTTCCAAACAAGCGTGTCTTTAATTGATCGATTCCCACCACGGACTCTTGTGCGAGAATCACCTGTCGCATCTCTTGCACAATATGGTCATCGCAGGCTTTGTCCGTCATTTTCCCAACGGCCTCTTTGAAAATGCTGATGGCAGTTTTCAAAATAAAGAACGCAATTGCAATGGCGGCGATGGGGTCTAGGATCGGGAACCCCAGCAATGCCCCAAAGATGCCGATAAAACTGCCGATAGAGGTAATGCCATCCAAACGGCTATGCCACGCATCCGCCATGAGTGCGCTGGAATCCACCTTTTTTGCGGCGGCACGCATATACCAATACACACCCTCTTTTACGGCGATGGAAACAAGTGCCGCAACAAGTGCCAAAACCCCAAACGCCGCAATTTCCTCGACATGGAAATCACTGGTCAATATCCGCTGTATGCCCGCCCAACCAATGCCAATACCGGTTGAGAGCACAAGCGCTGCAAGCACAATGGCCGCTACGCATTCAAAGCGCTCATGCCCGTAAGGATGATCTTTGTCGGGCTGTTTGCTTGCCAATTTGACGCCGATGATTGCAATTACGGTGCTAAATAAATCTGCGATGGAATGTGCCGCATCTGAAATCATTGCGGTAGACTGCGCTAATATCCCGGCAACTAGCTTGAACGCCGACAACCCTATGTTAATGATAATACTGTTACGCGCCGCGCGCATTGCGATTTGCTTATTTGGCTGATTCATGTAAACGCCTCCTGCTTCAAATTAATAGAAAAAACACACCTATGGAACAATTTCTGTCCCACAGATGTGCTTATATACACTCTGTTGCCGCACATATGCGGCCCGGCTTCGTAAATTCCCCGAAGGAAGTTTATAGCCTGCTCAGTTGATTGATATTATAGCATATGCCGGAACGGTTGTCAATGTTTCTCGTCATGCTTATTTTCATGGTGTGGTGTGGATAAAAAATCCCTGTGGGCCATTGTCCACCGCTCCGCCCTTGCCCTTTTTGCTCGGCGGCAACTGAACAAAAAACCAAATCACCCTAAAAATTGCTTACAATATACCGCACAAGAACAAGCCTCACATTTAGGCTTCCGCGCCGTACACACTGCCCGACCGTGCAGTACCAGCCGATGACAAAAATCATTCGACTTCTCCGGCGGCAAAATCTTCCGCAACTCTGTCTCAATTTTCACCGGGTCCTTTACATCCACCAATCCCATGCGGTTCGTTATGCGAATACAGTGGGTATCCACCACAATTGCACCGGGGGTATTGTAGATGTCACCGAGAATCAGGTTCGCCGTCTTACGGCCCACGCCGGGGAGTTTGAGCAGATCATCCATATTATCCGGAACTTTCCCGCCGAAATCGGAAAGCAGCATTTGAGACGCCGCCACAATGTCCCGTGCCTTGGCACGATAAAACCCGGTAGAGTGTACCAGCCGCTCTACATCCTCCACCGGCCCAGCGGCGAAGTCCTCCAAGGTGGGGAACCGGGCAAACAGGGCAGGGGTAATTTTATTCACCCGCTCATCCGTACACTGGGCCGCCAGACGGACGCTGAATAATAGCTCGTAATCTTTGGGGTATTGCAGACTGCACAATGTATCCGGGTAGTCGTGTTCTAAACATTCGATGAGTTTTAACGCACGTTCTTTTTTCCGCATAGAAATCACCTCTCATTGCACCTATTTTATCACAGTTGTAAGTCTCTGTACAGTTTGATATAATAGAGCCATTAAAACAAACACGGAGGGACATCATGGTACTGGAAAACATGGAATTTGTAGAGCAACTAGACCCGGAGGTGGGGGCCGCCATTCGGCAGGAGTATGTGCGCCAACAGCATAATATTGAGCTCATCGCCTCAGAAAACATCGTAAGCCCCGCCGTGATTGCGGCCATGGGTACGGTGCTGACCAATAAGTACGCTGAGGGCTATTCCGGCAAGCGGTACTATGGCGGCTGTGAGTATGTCGACGTGGCAGAGGACATTGCAAACCGCCGGGCCTGTGAGCTGTTCGGCGCAAAGTTTGCAAACGTCCAGCCCCACTCCGGGGCCAGTGCCAACTACGCTGCGTTTATGGCCCTCTGTGAGCCGGGGGACACCATACTGGGTATGAATTTAGACCACGGCGGTCACTTGACCCACGGCAGTCCGGTAAATTTCAGCGGCAAATACTACAACATCATCCCTTACGGTGTGGCGGATGACACCCACCGAATTGACTACGATACCCTGCGGGAACTGGCGAAGCAGCATCAACCCAAGATGATTATCGCTGGCGCATCCGCTTATCCCCGCACCATTGATTTTCAGAAATTTTCCGAGATTGCCAAAGAGGTGGGAGCCTATCTCTTCGTGGACATGGCCCACATTGCGGGTCTCGTGGCCGCAGGGCTGCATCCCAGCCCGATTCCCTACGCAGACGTGACCACCTCCACCACCCATAAAACCCTGCGGGGTACCCGTGGCGGCTTAATCCTCACCAATGACGAGGCCATTGCCAAGAAGATAAACAGTGCCATCTTCCCCGGTTCACAGGGCGGGCCGTTGATGCACATTATTGCGGCAAAAGCTGTGGGCTTTGGGGAGGCATTAAAACCGGAATTTAAAGCATATCAACAGCAAGTGGTCAAGAACGCCGCCGCGCTGGCTCAAGGGCTTTTGAGCCGTGGCTTTGATCTGGTCTCCGGCGGGACGGATACCCATTTGATGCTCGTAGACCTCCGCAAATTTGACATTACCGGCAAAGAGATGCAGATTCGCTTAGACGAGGTGCAGATTACCGCCAACCGCAACACCATCCCCAATGACCCCCAAAGCCCCTTTGTCACCAGCGGCATCCGGTTAGGTACCCCCGCCGTGACCACGCGTGGCTTTGTAGAAGCGGACATGGACAAAGTAGCGGAACTGATCCACCTAACTGCTACAGAATTTGAGCACACAGCGGACTATATCCGCAGAGAGGCCGATGCCCTCTCCGCCAAATACCCCATCTATGTCTAGCCCATATCGCCCCCTAGCCGATGAGGTGCGACCTTTAGAGCTAGACCAAGTGGTGGGGCAAGAACACATCCTTGGCCCCGGCGGTATTCTGCGCCGTGTGGTGGAGAGCGGGCAGGTACCCAATATGATTTTCTACGGCCCCTCCGGCGTGGGGAAGAGTACTGTGGCATCTATCATCGCCCGGCAAACCAACCGCACCCTGCATAAGCTAAACGCCACCACGGCGGGGATCGCCGATATCAAAGAAATCATCGCCGAGCTAGACACGTTTCTGGCCCCCGGCGGGGTGTTATTGTACCTTGACGAGATTCAGTACTTCAATAAAAAACAGCAACAAAGCCTGTTAGAGTTCATGGAAAACGGGAAAATCACCCTCATCGCCTCTACCACGGAGAACCCGTATTTCTATGTGTTCGGTGCGGTGTTAAGCCGGGCCACGGTGTTTGAGTTTAAGCCCCTGACCCCAGACGCTGTCCGCCTTGCCGTCGAGCGGGCCATTGACCTGTTGAACCAGCGGCGGGACAATCCCCTCTCCCTAGAGGACGGCGTGTTAGACCATATAGTCAACGCCTGCGGCGGGGATGTCCGCAAGGCCTTAAACGCAATCGAACTCTTGTTCACCGCTACGGCAGAGGGTGCCATCACCCTAGCGGACGCTCAAGCGGTCAGTCAGCGGAGCGCCATGCGCTACGACCGGGACGGGGACGAGCATTACGACATTTTATCCGCCTTCCAAAAGTCCATCCGCGGCTCTGACCCGGACGCCGCCATCCACTACTTGGCCCGGTTGTTAGAGGCGGGGGACTTAATCTCGCCCTGCCGCAGAATGTTGGTCACTGCCGCAGAAGACATTGGGCTGGCCCATCCCCAAGTGTTGCCCATCGTCAAGGCATGTGTGGACATGGCCCGAGAGATTGGTCTGCCAGAGGCACGGATTCCTTTGGCGAATGCGGTCATCCTGTTGGCCACCAGCCCGAAAAGCAACACCGGTGACAGTGCCATCTCACGCGCTATGGCGGACATCCAAGCCGGGAAACACGGGGATGTACCGGATCATCTGAAAGATTCCCACTACGCCGGGGCCGCCAAAATGGGCCGAGGGCTGACCTATGAATATCCCCACGCCTACCCCAACCGTTATGTGAAGCAACAGTACCTGCCCGACCGATTGAAGGACACGGTATATTACGAATACGGCGAAAATAAGACCGAACAGGCCGCCAAACGGTATTGGGACGGGATTAAAGGAGAGGCGTAAGCGCTTCCAGCATTTGCCATTACTAGGCGGACTGAATATCGCCCCGTCTTATGGGGGTTGCCATGTAAAAGCTTATCTTAGAACAGGACAACCTGTTGTCTTGTTTCTTGTGGTATGATAGCTTAAAAATACAAGGAGAGAACAACATGAACACAAAATTATTTGAAAAAGCAAATGAACTGATTAAAACCTTTGCATATGCCAGCTTTGGCGTAATAGACGAACACGGATACCCTTCCGTTTCGGCTGTATCGCTCCAAAACCCTGAGAACATTTCTGAGCTCTACCTTACTACAACGTTGGATTCAAACAAGGCGAAGCGTCTTCAGAAAAATAATAAAGCAAGTATTAACTGCTACACGAGCATGAATAATATAACCCTTGTTGGTGAAACCGAAATCGTTTCTGACCAAGAAACCAAGAGCAAGTATTGGCAAGATTGGGTTGCCCTCGGGTCAGATGTGTATCCAGGCGGCGTATCTGACCCGAATTACTGCTTTATCAGATTCACCACAAAACGGGTCACCCTATGGATTGATGAAGAAGGTGCAGAATTTACGCTAGACTAGCAAAAGGAAACACCATCATTTAAATTACTCAATCGCACAAGCCAGAGCAAATAAACCGCTCTGGCTTGTATTGTTTAAATTATAAAAATGCTGCGCCTCTATTCCGCCAGCACAATCTCCACCTCAAACAAATCCCCGGAAATCCGAATCACAAACTCGCCGTCCATCAGCTCTACCAAACTTTTGGCAATGTACAGTCCCAGGCCGCTACCCTCCCCTTCCCGGGCGCGATCGCCACGGATGAACTGCTCGGTCAAGGCGTCCCCGGAGAGTTCGATGGGGGCGGTGGAAGTGTTTTTTAGGGTGAATCGAACCTCGCCATCCCGCCGGGTAAGCTCTGCGAAAATGCGGGTACCGAAGAGGGCGTATTTTGCGGTATTTGCAAACAGATTTTCCAATGTCCGCCACAGGTGGCGGTTGTCGGCCTGTGCAAAGACCGGCTCGTCCGTACCCCGGAGCACCAAGGTCAAGTCCCGCCGGGCCAACTGCTCGTCAAACTCTCCGGCGATTTGACCGATAAGTTCCGCTAAATTCACGGGCTGTAGCTCTACCCGCAGGTTACCTGTGCCCGCTTTGGATGCCTCCATCAAATCCTCAATTAACACTTTCAGCCGCAAGGATTTCTGATCTAATATGGCGACATATTCCATAGACTCGTCCGCTAGGGGCGTTGTTTTAAGCAGGTCTACGTAGTTGATAATAGAAGTCAATGGGGTCTTGATATCGTGAGAGACATTTGTAATCAGCTCACTCTTTAACCGCTCGGCCCGGACTTTCTCGGCGTTTATCTCATCATACTTGTCTGCGAGACCTAGTAGTACGATGACAAAATAGGTGAGTGCCATCAAAGCGAGGGCCGAGAGAACAAGCGGAGCCGTTCCAAGATCGGTCCACCACACACGCTCTACAGCCATAGTGTGGGTCACGTTGGACTCGACCCACCAGATCGTGTCCACAAAAGGACGTATGGCACGTAGCTGAAAAGACGCAGAAACACCAAACAACATTGCAACCTCCGGTGTTAACAGCAAGAACATCAGCAGATTTCCAACCAAAAGCAACGCAAACAACAACCCCAAAGGCCGCCAGATGGGGTGTATGCGGAAAAAACGCACCCAGTATAGGGTCTGCATCAGCTCCTTATCCCGTAGGCGGGCCACCAATTCCGTCACTGCCAAAATAACCACGGTGTACGCCAACAACGGTAGGAAAAATGAGGCAAACTCCGCCCAGTCTGAGTGGGCTGTGAGCAGTAGATACGCCACGCTGTAGAGGGCAAAAAATGCCAACAAGCAAAAATCCACACTGCGAAACAGGCGGAAAATGACCTCTTCTTGCTTTCCCGCCCGCTTCGTGTGCCAGACAGAGGCGAGCAGTAGCCCAACAGAGAGCACCAACAAAAATAATCCGAAAGGGGATCCAAAACGGAACCACTCGCCGAACGCACTGCCGAGTATCACATCAAACGTGTGGCTCTCAGACCGGGCAATCGCCACCGCCGCAATATAGCCCATGAGAAACAGTAAGAGTTTTGTCAGTGGGGAACAGAGTATTTTACGCATGGCTCACCACCTTATAGCCTAGGCCATAAATCACCTTGAGATACCGCGGCTCTTTCGGGTTGATTTCAATCTTTTCCCGGATATGCCGAATATGTACCGACACGGTCTTTGACACATGGAACGCCGGCTCGTCCCAAACCGCCTCATAAATCTGGGTGGAAGAGAATACCCGGTCTAAGTTCGAGATGAGCAGCTTTAAAATGTTATATTCTAAGGCGGTGAGTGAAACCTCTTCCCCCTCTACGCTGACACTCTTTTTTGTGTCGTCTAACATTAGGCCGCCTGTCTGATAGACGCCTTGTTCCGGTACAGATGCTTGCGCCAAACCACCCAGCCGGGCATATCGACGCAGGGCCGCCCGGACTCGGGCCATCAATTCCACCGGGTTGAAGGGTTTGGTAATATAATCGTCCCCGCCCATGTTGAGGCCAAGAATCCGGTCAGTCTCTTCGCTTTTGGCGGAGAGGAATAGGATGGGCACATTGCTGGTCTTGCGAATCTCCACCGCAGCGGAGAGGCCGTCTAGTTTTGGCATCATGACATCCAATAAAATCAGATGTACCGACTCTTCTTTGAGTAGGTTTAGCGCATCTTGACCGTTTGCGCCGCTGATGACCCGATACCCCTCCTGCCGTAAGTAAATCTCCAAGGCAGAGCGGATGTCCGGGTCATCGTCACAGATGAGGATGGTGTGTTCCATAGTCTACCTCCAAGCCGTCACGATATAGCCGCCGGTATTGGCGCTGGACACTTGGAAATCCAAGCCCTCCGGCACGAGGATCGTGCCGCCCTCCGGCTGCTGGTATAAGATATAGTAGGTTCTGCCGTCAAAGGTGGTGGTGGTGCCGCCAACTCGTTGCAGATAGTTGATATATTCTTCTAACACAAAATTCTGCCGGCCCATGTACCAAGCATGAACCCGGCCCACATAGCGGAAATGCCAAGGCTCATAAGCAACGCCGGTAATGTTCTGCTTTTCGTAAGGATAGCTGAGGAGCAGCCCGAACGCCGGGGCGTGCTCTGCCAGCCATGCGGCCTCCGGTGTGCCCGCCATGCCGCCGGTGCTTTGGTTTCCGGAACTTAAAATGTCAACCGCCAACCCCAGTTGGTGTTCGCTGTGACCCGGTGGCAAGACGTAAGCGCGATCCACTGCGTTTTGATAGATGTTTTGCTGCTCATCTTCACTGCGAAACCCACTGGCCACAAACAAATCCGTGTGCCCCGCCTGCTCGGCGGCGGCAAATAGTGCGATGACAGCAGTAGCGGCGGTCTCCCGCAGGGTGATATAGATGGCCCGTACGGGGATGTCTTCCCATACTTCCACCAACTGGGCCGGGTCTGTCGGAGTTGCGGCACTGCGGGTGCGATTGACTAATTTGAGATACCCAGTGTCTGTCAGCTCCGTCACGTTTGCTTCTACTGTAAAGGCCGGAAAGCCTGCTGGGGGCTCACGGGTGGGCTCTGTTGCCGCCTCCATCTCGTCCCCGCCGCCCAAGGAAAAGGCCCAAAGAGAAACTGCGCCCAAAAGCAAGAGAAGAAGCCCCGCCATTTTCGGCCATTGCGGTTTCTGCGATTTTCGCGGGTTTCGCGGGTTTCGTCTGCGGGGTGTTGGGGGTCGCTGGGTTGCGGCATCTTTCGCCCGCTCCAAATCGGGACAGCCCCTATAGTGAATGACCGGCCTGCCCCGCACCATGTAGAGTACAAAGACAAACCGATAGCCCGCACCATTTTTACTCTGCGCCGGGGTTAGGGTGATGTCTACCTCATGGCCGCTGGAACCTGCGCCGTTGCCACAGAAATATTGAACCAGCTTGCGCTTTAAGTCGTCTAAACCCGCAGCATGTTCTGGTTTTGCTGTCTGCCGAAATGCTTGTTCAAATACTGCCCAGCGATCAAAACTGACTTGGTTTGCCATGTTTGTTGGAGCCTCCCTTCGTTAGTTTCTTCGTAGTATACCCACAGAAATCAAACTTCCACCCTACAAAAAGTTAAGATTTGTCAAATAGTAGACTATTGGGGGCCCTTTCTGTGCAGATAGTCTTCCAAATCGTCCTCATCTTTGTGCTCTAAGCCCCGCTCACCGGCCAAGTTTTCTAAATGGTGGGTAAACTCGTGGGCTACGGTTTTGCGGAGTTTTGCATAGAACTGTTCCTCATCTAAGTGTCCATAGACACGGCAAAACGAGCCGTAGTAGATATAGATATACCGGCCCATCACGTTACGGTGGTACTCGCCTAAGATATAGAGGTCGTTTGCCCTAGCATGGGGGCTGTACTTCACCTCCGGCAACAGGCAAATGCCGCCGTTTAGTTTTTCGTAGAATTCCGCCGGAAACTCAGCGGCGATTTGTTCTAACATTTCGTGGGCTTTGTCAATGGAAATCATAGTACCCTTCTTTCTTTTTTACCGTGTGGCGTGTTTGTTTATTGTAGCATTAAAGTGTTTAGAAGTAAAGAGAGGCACGGGAGGCGCGTAAGCGGCCAATCAATCCGTCCCTGTACAGACACGGGGAATTTAACGCTTACATACTTTCAAAAGATTGAAGTTTGAAGTAATTTGTGGTATAATCCATCCGTAAGTTCGCTCCTGTTTTCTATTCAAAATGCGTTGAAAATACACAATGAGTACGCTCAATAAATCAGCTTCCGCACTAATATTGTGATTATTGAATGTACTCAAAAAATCAAAAAGGAAGCCACCACCATGCCACCAAAGAAGAAGGCCACCGCCCAAACCAAAAAAGTAGACGACTCTAACATCATCGGTCTCCGGGCTGAGGTGCTGGAGCAACCCATCGTGGACACATTAGAAGAAAACTACATGCCCTACGCCATGAGTGTCATCGTCTCACGGGCCATCCCGGAGATTGACGGGTTTAAGCCCTCTCACCGGAAACTGCTCTACACCATGTATAAAATGGGACTGCTCACCGGGAAACGGCAAAAGTCCGCCAATATTGTGGGCCAGACCATGCGCCTCAATCCCCACGGGGATGCGGCGATTTATGAAACCATGGTGCGGCTCACCAAGGGCAATGGCGCACTCTTGGCTCCCTTCGTGGACTCGAAGGGGAACTTCGGTAAAACCTACTCCCGTGACATGGCCTATGCCGCCTCTCGGTATACAGAGGCCAAGCTTGCCTCTATTTGTGCCGAGATTTTCCGGGACATTGACAAAGACACTGTGGACTTTGTGGATAATTATGACGCATCAGCGAAAGAGCCGACCCTCCTCCCTACCACGTTTCCCAATGTGCTGGTGTCCGCCAATCAGGGGATTGCGGTCGGCATGGCAAGCAGTGTCTGCGGATTTAATTTAACAGAGGTCTGCCAGACCGCCATTGAGATGATCCAAAACCCCAACCACGACCTGATGAGCACCCTCACCGCCCCAGATTTCCCCACAGGCGGAGAGCTATTATATAATGCAGACGACCTTCGGGTTATCTATGACACCGGCCGGGGCAGTGTGAAAGTCCGGGCCAAGTGGCGGTATGAGAAGCCGGAAAATTTGATTGAGATTTATGAGATTCCCTACTCCACCTCAATTGAGGCCATCATGGATAAGGTGGCGGATCTGATCAAAACCGGCAAAGTCCGGGAAATTGCTGACATGCGGGACGAGACGGACTTGTCCGGTCTGAAACTCACCATCGACCTCAAGCGGGGCACCGACCCGGACAAGTTAATGCAAAAACTGTTCAAACTCACCCCCCTGCGGGACTCGGTTTCTTGCAACTTTAACATCCTAGTCGGCGGGATGCCCCGTGTCATGGGCGTGGGCGAGATTTTGACCGAGTGGATTGCGTGGCGGGTGGAGTCTGTCCGCCGTCGGGTGTTCTTTGAGCTGGGTAAGAAAAAAGATAAACTGCACCTGCTCCGGGGGCTGGAAAAAATCCTGTTGGACATTGACCGGGCCATCGCCATTATCCGGGACACGGAGCTGGAAGCGGAAGTGTTGCCGAACCTCATGATCGGCTTTGGCATTGACGAGATTCAGGCGGAATATGTGGCGGAAATCCGTCTGCGGAACATCAACCGGGAATACATCATCAAGCGCACCCGTGAGATTGAAAGTCTGCAACAAGAGATTGATGATCTGGAGGACATTCTAGAGCGTAGAAGTCGGGTGCAGAAAATCATCAAAGATGAGCTCAAACAAGTCATCAAACAATACGGCGAAGACCGGCGGACAGAGATTATCTACGCCGATGAAATTCCCGACTTTATCGAAGAGGACGAGACACCAGACTATCCCGTAACTCTGTTCCTCTCTCGGGAGGGGTACTTTAAGAAAATCACGCCCCAGTCTTTGCGTATGAGTGCCGAGCAGAAATACAAAGAAGGCGACGGTCCCGGCCAGCAAATGGAGGCCACGAATAAAGACGAGTTGTTGGTGTTCACCAACCAGTGCCAAGTCTATAAAACCCGTGTGTCAGAGTTTAACGACACCAAAGCGTCTGTTCTGGGCACGTATCTGCCCACAGAACTGGGCATGGACGAAGGCGAGCATGTGATTTTCCTTCATGTACCGGGGGATTATAAGGGGAATCTGCTGTTCTTCTTTGAAAATGGCAAAGTGGCCCGGGTGGAGACAGCAGCCTATGAGACCAAGACCAACCGGAAAAAACTCACCGGGGCCTATTCGGATGCAAGCCCTATCAAAGCCATCCTGCCCTTGCGGGAAGATATGGATGTGTTCGTCACATCTACGGAAGACCGGGCAATTTTATTCCATACATCGCTATTAAACCCCAAATCCTCTCGGAGCACTCAAGGGGTGGGGCTGATGACGTTGAAAAAGGCCAAGTATCACCTGCGAGACGCAACGCCTTTGTCCGAGGCCACCGTAGTCAACACCGCCCGCTACCGTGCCCGCAGCCTGCCTGTGGCAGGGGCGCGGCTGTTAGAAGAGGACAGGGAAGAAAAACAGATTGATTTATACTAACTCTTTGCATAAAATCATAGCAAGCTTTACGAGGATATGTTGCGCAGTTCAAGGCGGAACATAGACTGCAAAGATGCTACAAATTTAGGCGAAGATTAGTATGATTGGGGGAATAGCGTTTGGACTGGCGGAAACATGCTATAAAATGTGTCAAAATCATCCTTGGCGGGGCACTGGTTTCCGTGGGGTTGCAATTCTTCCTAATCCCCAACAACATGGTGTTGGGCGGCGTGAGCGGGCTTGCCACCATTGTCCATTATCTCACCGGCTGGCCTGCCGGAATGCTGATTGCGCTGATTAACGTTCCCATTTTTGTACTCGCTCTGATTTTCTGCGGGCGGAGCCTTGTGCTCTATTCCTTTTTGGGGGTCATCACCACCAGTGTACTGGTGGATGCTTTTGCCGTTATCGGATTTGTTGTGACAGATAATCTGCTTTTAGTTGCTGTCTATTCCGGTGTCTTAGTGGGCACCGGCGGCGGCTTGTTGCTCTCCGCCGGTGCCAGCGCCGGGGGGACGGATTTGGCGGCACGGGTGATACATACCAAGTGGCCGAATCGCTCGCTGGGGCAGTTTATTTTGATATTAGACGCATCCATCGTTGCGCTAGGTGCCTTGGTATTCAGGCGGTATGAGAGTGCGCTGTTTGCTGGCATCGCCATCTTCATCATGATTCGGATTGTGGACTATATGCTCTATGATCGAGATATGGCGAAACTGGTCTACATCATCTCTGAATCCCATGGGGACGAGATTCGGGAAAAGATTACCCGTGATATGAAACGGGGCGTCACCATACTTCACGGAGCGGGCGGCCATTCGGGCCGGGAGAAAATGGTGTTACTCTGTGCATTGAAAGGAAAACTGCATATTATCCGGCTCAAACGTGACGTGAAACTGATCGACCCGGACGCCTTCGTCATCATCAGTGATGCCAAAGAGGTCGTGGGTCGTGGATTTTCAAATCTAATTGACTAACTCGAACATAATTTAAGGAGGGCTAAGACATGGCAAATGTGGAACGCACTATGGAAAACTTAGAGAAGCGGGGCTTCGTTGTCAGCCGATTCGCTGACCGTGAGGCCGCCGCCCGGTATCTGCTCAATGAAGTCGGAGATACCCCCGTGGGTATCGGTGGCAGTGTGACCATTGACGAGATGAACCTCTACCCCCGCCTGCAAGAGCGGGGCGAGACCTATTGGCACTGGTTTACCCATGACCCGCTCCTCATCGACAAGGCAAACGCCGCACCCATCTATATCATGAGCGCAAATGGTGTGAGTGAAAGCGGACAGATCGTAAACATTGACGGTCGCAGTAACCGGGTGGCCAACATGTGTTATGGCCATGAGCGGGTGTATATCGTCATCGGTGTCAATAAGATTGCGCCCAGCGATAAGCTGGCCCTCTGGCGGGCAAGAAACATTGCCTCGCCGAAAAATGCGCGGCGGCTAGGGAATAAAAATACCCCTTGTAAAGAGGGAGACTTGACCTGTTATGACTGTGACAGCCCGGACCGTATCTGCTCTACCTTCGTCATCCAAGAACGGCGGCCCAGCGGGATTCCCCATTACGAGATTGTGATTATAGATGAGGCGTTGGGATTTTAATGAGCAGACTGAAACGACTGGGGCCTGTGGCAGCACTGCTTTTACTCGTTCTGTTCCTCAGCGGCTGTAATGCCTTAATTGAGGGCACACCCCATCTGGTGATAACCCCCCATGAAATTGAGCCGCCCAGCCACTACCCGGAGGACTATATTGAGATTGCAGACCAAGGCGAGCTAGAGCAGGCCATCTGGCACATGATAGAACACCATGTAGAGACCGGCTTGTTCCGAATTACGGACACAGAAATTGTTGTCACCGATGTCATTGATGCGGTGTTACAAGAACCCTTGGGCGCCTTCGCCACCCGGAGCATCACGCCGCAAATTTTGTCGGAACAACACGGGTTTTTAGAAGTAGAGTTGCGTATCCCCTTCCAAAAATCGGCGGAACAGATTGCAGGAATCCGCTCAATCCAAAACCCCACCAGTGCGATGGCGCTCTTAGAGCGAATGCTCCGAGATGGAGAAACCTATCTCGCCATGCAAATGCCGACACACATAGCCGATGTGGTCTTTTTAGAGGGTGTCCTGCGGGATTTCTACTACAGCCACGCTTTAGAGGTGGTCTTGTTGCCCAATATCGAAACCAGCCTCTACCCCCATTCCGGCTCCGGCAATCAACGGATTGCAGAATTTCAGCTATACTTTGGCTTTGGCCAGACCTCTCTTTCCCGGATGCGGGCGGACTTACAATATGCTGCGCACAGTTTGATTCAAGATATGCCGGAATACCTAGAGACGGTCTACGATCAAATCGTCTGGCTGGCTGCGGCCCTGAATAACCGGGTAGAGCAGGTTCTTCACGTCGCACCGTGGAACCCGCTCTACGACACGGCCTTCGGTGCCCTAGTCGATGGTGTGGCCGCTAGTGAGGGTTTGGCCATGGCCATGATGGCACTGCTTGAGTTGTTGGGAATAGATGCCATGGTGGTACAAGGGGAGCTGGCAGGGGTAGCCCATACTTGGAATCTGGTAGAGATTGACGAGTATTTTTACCATATTGACGTGTCCCGATTACATGAGCTTGGCCCTAGCTATGCCCTGTTTGTGCCGGACGAGATCATGTTATTTGAAAACGACTATAGCTGGGACGCCACTCACTACCCCAGAGCTGACGGGCCGTTTCGGTACATCGGCGTGCCACCGGAATACGGCGGGTACTAATGCAGTATCGTGATATTGTAACCGGCACCTTTCTCCGCCGCCCCAATCGGTTTATCGCCCATGTAGAGATAGCGGGGCAAGAGGTCATTTGCCATGTCAAAAACACAGGCCGCTGCCGGGAACTTTTAGTTCCGGGGGCCAAGCTTGTGTTAGAGTGCGCCAATACGCCGGGCCGTAAGACGCCCTATTCCGTCATCGGTGTCTATAAAGAGGGCCGCTTGGTTAACATGGACGCCCAAGCCCCCAACAAAGCCGCAAACGAGTGGCTTATGGCAGGCTCGCTGCCCGGTTTCCCCGCCCCCACTCTCATCCGCCCGGAGGCGGTTTTTGGCGGCTCTCGGTTTGATTTTTACTTAGAACAAGACGACCGCCGGGCCTATTTAGAGGTCAAGGGCGTGACCTTAGAGCGGGATGGTGCCGCCTATTTCCCCGACGCCCCCACAGAGCGGGGCGTGAAGCATCTTCGTCACCTAACCGCTTGTTTGGCCGCCGGGTTTGAGGCGTATGTGCTATTTGTAATTCAGATGACAGACGTGACATATTTCTCACCGAATGACGAGATACACCCGGCCTTTGGCGAGGCCCTGCGAACAGCCGCTGATGCTGGCGTTGGGGTATTGGCATTTGATTGTGCGGTCAAGCCGGATTCTATGGTAATACAGCAGTCGGTGGAGGTGCGGTTGTAATAGAGTCAGGGCCACCCATAAAACGGGTGGCCCTGACTCTTTCTCCACTCAAAGCTTTACACGCCAGTTGAATGTATCCTCTACTGTTCCGCGCTGGATGCCACTCAAAGTGTCAAATAGTTTCTTACTCAACGGACCCGTATTACCGTCTGCGACAATGATATCCTCACCCTGTACATGCAATTTCCCAACAGGACTGATCACAGCGGCGGTTCCGGTGCCGAACACTTCTTCTAATATGCCGTTCTTCTGTGCCGCAAGCACCTCGTCTATGGTGATGAGACGTTCTTCCACAGGATAGCCCCAACTGCGGCAGAGGGTCATGACCGAATCTCTTGTAATGCCAGGCAGAATGCTTCCTGTCAGCGCAGGGGTTATAATGGTTCCGTCCAGTTTGAAGAAAATGTTCATCGAGCCGACTTCTTCCACATATCGGTGCTCTATTGCATCTAACCAGAGCACCTGCGCATATCCCTTGCTCTGCGCCTTCTCCTGCGCGGCGAGGCTGGCAGCATAATTGCCGCCTGTTTTGGTGTCACCCACACCGCCACACACGGCACGCACCTGTTTTTCTTCCACCCAAATGTCAAGGGTTGTAAGGTCGTCCATGTAAAACAAACCACTTGGGGAGAGGATTACCACAAATAAAAAGCTTGTAGAAACACCGATGGACAAATTCGGCTCTGTAGCGATAAGAAACGGGCGAATATAGAGCGAGGCGTTCGGCTCACAGGATATCCAGTCTGCGTCCAGCGTAACCAGCGTGCGAATCGCTTGAAGATAATCCGCCTCCGGAATTTGGGGAATACAAAGGCGGCCCGCTGTGCGATTGAGGCGCTTTGCGTTTTCCTCCGGCCGAAACAGGTACGCCGTGCCGTTGGGATGCTTATATGCCTTCATTCCTTCAAACATCTCTTGGGCATAATGAAACACCATCGCAGACGGCGGGAGGGAGAGATTGCAATACGGTACAATCCGCGGGTCATGCCAGCCTGTCCCGCGGGTATAGTCCATGAGAAACATATGGTCAGTGAAAATCTGGCCAACTCCTTGAACAGGCCCTGCGGGCTTTGGTTTTGGGGTGTCTGTTGTGGTTACCTTAATCTCTAACATGGTTGTCCCCCTTGCTATCGTGTTGCGTAAACGTCTTTGATTTTTTTGACAGATCTGTCTAATCCTATCTGCTCTGTTTCTGTTATATCCGGGCATCGTCTAGATATGACACCATCACGGCCCAGCGTTGCTAAGACGGAATAATACGCATCCGCTTCTGGGTCATAGGTGGAAATGGGCAACTCTTCCCCGTCGTCGTTCCGCATGGCGCGTAGGATTCTTGCGACACACGAGGCGATGCCAAAGTTTGTATAGCGTTTTACTGTGAATATATTCCATCCGCTCAGGCGGGCCTGTTGCGCCAGTTCATCGCTGACCTGATTGACTGCCGTTTGGCTTTCCCCGTGTTCGCCAACCATCAGTACATCCTGTCGTCCAGTGCGGTTTTTCAAACGGTTGGTATCCAGCAAGGTGCCGGTACCAATCACTTTACTTGCCGGAAAGCCCGTTTGCTGCCGGAGGTATTGTGCAATGACATCGCAAGGGTTGGAAACGGAGAGCACCACACCTGAGAATCCGGAATCTTTTAGTTTGGGCGCAACCTCTTCCACGATTTCACTTGTGATTGGCAGTTCGCCTAGGCGGTCTGTCATCTCTAACCTGCTCAAATCAGCGGCGGAGAAGATCGCGAAATCCGCATCGGCAAGGAGGGTGTAATCCGGTTCAACCAGCGTTTTTTTACCCGGCGCACCAAGTGGATCGTTAATCACAGGCGCAGGCGAAATGCGTACATTTCTGGCTAAGTTTTGAGACACATCCTGCATTTCAAGGATTTCCGCATTTAATTTATCAAGGTTTGTATCAATCAAGACCAATTCATCCACTAAGTTTTCCAACAGTAGGGTATAGGCCACCGTGCTGCCGACATGACCGAGGCCGATAATTCCAATTTTCATTATACACCTCTTGTGAGTTGTTGTTTGTTTTGTATTATATCATGATTGTCTTTGTAGTGCAAAGAGGGGGGTATGCTTGGTTGTTGGGCCTTTAGCCTTTTCTGTTCGGCGTTCCGCCGAGGGTTTTCTTGGCGGGTACCGTCAACGTGTATGTCCTGCCGGACGGGCCTTCTTTGCTGTTTCGCAAAGAAGCAAAAGAAACACAGGGGCTGCGCCCCTATGTACCCGCCAAGGTCAAGTTCCAATGTAGAGATCATTTTCATGTTATACTCCGCGCTGGCGACAGGAGTCACCTACCAGAAGTCCGGTTGCCTCGGAACCTAGAAGGGCATTTTTTGCCGCCAGATTGATGTACTATTGAAATGCGCTCATGAATGGAACGCATAGGGTCAAGAGAGTTAGGTCTGGGTCAAGGTCAAGAGACCTTCCCGACCGGCTCTCCTAAGTGACGGAGATCCTTCCACTCGAAAATGGGTGGTCTTTTGCGCATCATGTTTGAGCGCATTTCAATAGTACATCAATCTGGCTGATGCCACCGCCCTTGACCATTGGGGCTGAGAGCACTATTACATCTGGCGTGAGGGTTTTGGCACCAGTGCGGAGTATAAGGTGCAAAACCGTCGTCACTCTGCCCTTGACCTTGCGGGTACATAGGGGCGCAGCCCCTGTGTTGACTTTTTGCTTCTTTTTGTTCAACGACAAAAAGAAGGCCCGTCCGGCAGGACAT
>Ga0131853_10002927_pt1 | contig 30618 bp, 28 predicted proteins | sample TergutLab28metaG_FD_92764 | JGI IMG/M metagenome (GOLD analysis project Ga0131853, IMG submission 92764) | Labiotermes labralis P1 segment gut microbial communities from Petit-Saut dam, French Guiana - Lab288 P1 (version 2) (version 2) | ecosystem: Host-associated > Arthropoda: Insects >... | reverse complement strand
GGGTAAATAAAAATATCGCTTTCTTTTAGCTTATCGGTGTAAACGTCTTCGGAAAAGGAATTATGTTCAGGAATTTCAACACTGCCGAACATCGGAGCTTCTTCCTCGTTATTTAAGGCTAAAGCATACACCGTGTTTTCTTCAGATGGTGGCGTATGGCCGGGTGCTTGACTTGGAGCAGACATCACAATGGTCCGGAGCATGGACGTGCGATGACCGGAGTCATCATACTCAAAAGAGGTTTGGGCATAAAAAAAAGAAAACGAAAAAATAAATAAACAGCAGAAAAATAGTTTTTTCATAAATAAGTTTTTGAGTATTTGGTAGGCAAAGATACAAATAAAAAATTAAATGGCAAAATTTTTTCAAAAAAGATACAAAAAAATATTGAATTGGTTTTGGCATAAACAAGTAGGGACGTTGCGCGCAACGTCCCTACAAAGATAATTATTTTGGTTGTTTACGCTACTTGTTTAGCAGCACTTTTAATTTTCGCCCAACCAATAAACACCATAATATAAGCAACTATACTAACAATGATGTTAAGAATACCTCCGATAAACGGAATAATGTTTACCACAACGGCTACTAATAAAAGAATCGCTGCAACAAACAACATTTCCGCACCTTTTTTGGCGATGTGATTGAAAGTTGATGAACTTTTTAAAGAAGAAAAACCCATAATCATAAAGATATATGCGATTATATAGAAAAAGAAAGCTACCCATCTTCCAAACCAACCTGCGAAAGGAATCCAGCTGAAAAGGAGAGCAATACCAAAACCAATTAAAATCAACATGGCTGCTGTGCGTACTTTTAAAATTGCTTGTGAATCCGCAGGCTCCAAAATTGTGCTGAAATCCTGCAAACCTTTCATATACATGTAGTATCCGTAGATAATACCGATTAACAAAAGCGTAACCGTGATCTTCAAAAACCATTCGGTTCCGCTCATTTGTGAGCCACCTGCAATTGAAGAAAGCGTGTTACCCATTGATACTACCGATCTTACAAAATCGAAGATAGGACGAAGAACTCCGCAAATAGCGAATATAAGAACTCCGTTGAAAATTGTTTGTGTCGAAACCGACCATTTTTCTGTGTTCATGATAATTAATTTTTAATTAATAATTTGGGTTTATTTAATTTGTTGAGATGCAAAGATAATCATTTTTTTCATTTTGACCAAAAAAAGTTATAATTTTTTATTCACAGCATAGATTTTTACTTTTGTAAATGGTTTCTAAACGGTTAGGGCCTGTTGATACAATGCTAATTGCAGTGTTCGTGTTTTTTTCGATAAAATCCAAATAACTTTTGGCTCGTTTTGGCAAATCTTCGTAATTTTTTGCATTTGCTAACGAATGATTCCAACCTTTGAACGACATCAAATTGGTTTTGATATTATCCAAATTTATGCTTGGAAATTCCGCAGTTTTCTGCCCGTTAACTACATACGTTTCGGCTACTTCAATCGTTGGAAAATCGTTCAATACATCAATTTTTGTAACGATCAAATTGGTTACACCGTTAATCATAATCGCATAGTTTAGGGCGGGTAAATCTAACCATCCACAACGTCTCGCACGTCCTGTGGTAGAGCCAAATTCATTGCCATTCTTACGCAATTTTTCTCCAATTTCATCATGTAATTCTGTTGGAAATGGCCCGGAACCCACACGCGTACAGTAGGCTTTGAAAACACCATACACGTTTCCGATTTTATTCGGTGCAACACCCAAACCTGTACAAACACCTGCCGTTGTGGTGTTTGACGAAGTTACAAACGGATATGATCCAAAATCTATATCCAATAATGTGCCTTGTGCGCCTTCAGCCAACACATTTTTGCCCTCGTTCAACGCTTGATTGATGAAATATTCACTCGAAATAATGTCAAATTTTTTGATTTCTTCCAAAGCCGAAAACCATTTTTGTTCGTATTCATCAAGCGATAGGTTTTCGATTTTGTAAGTTTTCCAATCGAAATTCAAACCTTCGAATTGCCTAATATGCGTGGCTTTCAGGGCTTCGTAACGTGTTTTGAAGTCTGCTTCCAAACTATCGCCCAATCGCAATCCATGACGAGCTGTTTTGTCGGTATAAGTGGGGCCGATTCCTTTCAACGTTGAACCGATTTTTTCTTTTCCTTTGAACTGTTCTAAAGCCACGTCCATCATGCGATGCGTAGGTAAAATCAGATGCGCTTTTTGCGACAATTTTAAGTTTTTCGAAGGTTCGTAACCATTAGCGCGAATCATCGCTATTTCTTTCATGAAAATGTGAGCATCAATCAACACGCCATTCCCAATAACATTGGTAATGTGGCTGTGAAAAATCCCCGAAGGAATGGTGTGCAGCACATATTTATGCCCGTCAAATTCCAACGTGTGACCGGCATTCGGTCCTCCTTGAAAACGCGCAATAATATCATAGTCGGGCGCTAACGCATCTACAATTTTTCCTTTACCTTCATCGCCCCATTGGAGGCCTAAAATAACATCAACTTTTTTCATTATTTGTTTCGTTTAGCTTTGTTGAGCTCGCAAGCTCAGTTGGTTTTCGTTTGCCGTAAAAAATCAACGAGTGATCGTATATTTCAACATCGAATAATTTTTCAATGCGTTTTTTAATTTTTAAAAGTTGCTCGTCGGAAAACTCCAAAATCTCTTTGGTATCTGTCAAAACGAGATGGTCGTTTAATTTGGTATTTTTCGTTTTTTCGTAACGTGTTCGATTTCCTTCCAATTGGTATCGTTTGACTAATCCGCAATCCAAAAGCAAATCCACCGTATTATAAAGCGTGCCGCGACTGACAAAAAAACGCTTTTTTGTCAATCGATCGCCAAGCGATTGCAGGCTGAAATGGGTATTAGACAAATAAATTTCCGAAAGGATGGCAAACCGTTCGGGCGTTTGTCGAAGCCCTTTGGATTTGAGATACTTTGAAAAAATCAAAGACACGTTTTCGGACGGTTTTTTTTTGCCTTTCATGAGTTATTTACTATGCTTTTTATAAAGATACTTCGCTATTTCCTCTTGCGAACGCCATTTTTCTTCAGATGATTGCACGTAGGTATTAATTTTTTCAGGATTGATCCAACGTGCATGCGTGTTGTCTTTGAACTGAATTTCTAAAACATCTTGCAATTCTTGCTTGACATCTGTATCCAAAATCGGTACAATAACTTCAATACGTTTGTCCATTTTGTTTTTCACAAAATCTGCCGAACCGATGAAATACTGCGAATTTCCGCCATTACAAAATCCATATACACGTGCATGTTCTAAAAACCGATCCACCACCGAACGCGCAATGATATTGCCTTTACATTCCGACAAATCGGGGTTTAGCATACAAATGCCGCGAATAAGTAATCGAATTTTCACACCGCAATTTGCAGCTTCATACAATTTGTCAATCGTTTTTTTATCGGCCAAACTGTTTGATTTGATTAGAATCCATGCAGGTTTTCCGAGTTTTGCCTGCGCAATTTCAGTATCAATCATCGCCATCATTTTTTCGCGAAGATTGATCGGTGCAACGAGTAAGGTTTCAAATTTCGGAAACGACAAACGATTTTCAATCACATCAAACACCATATCCACCTCATCAGTTACTTTAGGATTGGCAGTAAACAATAGTTTGTCGGTATAAACCAACGCTGTTTCTTCATTCGGATTTCCGGTACCAATCGCTGCATAGCGACGTTTTTGACCATTTTCTTTGGTCGTAATCAAAATCATTTTGGCATGAACTTTATAATCGGGCAACACACTCATTACTTTGATGCCCTCGTTTTGTAAGCGTTCTACCCAATACAAATTATTTTCCTCATCAAACTGTGCTTTTACTTCCACATACACCGAAACGCGTTTTCCGTTGCGAGCCGCATTAATCAAGGCATTCAAAATTGACGAATCTTCTGCCACACGATAAATCGTCATTTTGATGGATTGCACATTCGGATCAATCGAAGCCTCACGCAAAAAATCAATTGCCATTTGAAACGATTGGTACGGAAAATGCAATATGTAGTCTTTTTGCTTGATCAATTTCAGTGTGTTGGTATAAATGGGAATGGTTTTTAAACCAAGTGGTTGGTACGGTTTGTAGACCAATTGTCCGTGCCCTAACTTCGGCGGGAATTTCATGAAATCCTTGTTGTTGTGATAGCGCGAACCTGCATCAATATCAGTTTTTTTACCGATTTTCAAAGTTTTTAAAAGATGTTGCAACATGGTTGGCGGCATTTCTCGATCATGCAAAAACCTCACCACATCAGACTTTTGACGCAATTGGATCATTTCCTTAATCAAGTCAATCGTATCACCGGACGTGTCCGTTTCAACTTCTGCATTTCGCGTAATCTTAAACGTATAGGCTTCATAAATGTCATATCCGAACGGCAGAAAAACATCAGCAAAGCCTAATCGAATGACATCATCCAACATCATCACATACTCTTTTTCTTGCGAAGGTGGTAACACCAAAAATCGAGAAACTTTATCCGTAGGAAGTTCCAAAATCGCGTATTGACAAGCTTTTTGTGAACGTTTAACTTTACTCGGCTTCGCATCGGTTATTTCGGGCTTCGCCCTCAATGAGCTCGCTTCGCTCAGTTCGTTGAGATCGCACTTCGTGCTTCGGTTTGACGAAGATAGTTTTACAAACAAGTAAATCGATTGTTCGTTGAGCGCCGTATGATTGGTCACTTTATCCAACAACAGCGGAAATAAATGTGACCGCACTTTATTCCGAAAATGGCTTACTACAAACGTTTTTTGTTCTTCGTTAACCTGTTTTTCGTTGATGAAAAAAATATTGTTTTGTTGCAATTCTTCTCGCAATTCTTTGAAAACGGCATCGAATTCCCTACGAAGTTCTATGGCTTTCAATCCTACTTTTTTCAACGTTTTTTGAGGACTGTAGCCAAATTCCGACAAATAGTTTTCAAGTTCGGTATGATGAATAAGCGATCCTACGCGGGTTCTGAAAAATTCGTCTTGATTATTCGAAAAAATTCCCATAAATCGAACCCGTTCAATCAGCGGTACAGAAGGGTCTTTGGCTTCTTGTAACACTCGTTCGTTAAATTGTAGCCAGCTGATTTCTCTGTCGATGTATCGAGAGGTTTTTGACATAACAATTAATCTATCGACTGATTAATTGAAAAGTGAAATTGACTTCCTCCAATACCTCCGCGACCATCGAAACCATAACCCCAATCTAAGCCGAACATGCCCATAGCTGCCAAGAATAAACGCACACCAACACCGGCAGAGCGATAATTTTGGAAAGGATTAATTTGACGCGGATTAGACCACGAATTTCCAGCTTCTAAAAATGCCAAAGCATAAATAGTTGCCGCAGGATTGAGAGAGATAGGGTATCTCGCTTCGAGAGTTAATTTATTGAATGCTAAAGCTCCGGTTATTGGAGAAAGCGATTCGTTGGTATACCCTCTCATACCTATGATTTCAGCACCGGAGTAGGAATACATCGCCATACCATCACCTCCCAACTTGTAACGTTCGAAAGGTGTGTAGCCTACATTTGGGTTATAACGGCCAATAGCGCCAAATCTCACACGAGGATTGATAACCAAATTACCCATAGGGTTCAAAAACCAGCCGGCTTTGAAATTCCATTTGTAAAATTCCAACCACCTGAACATGTTTTGGTCTTCCTGCATTTCCGGATTACTGTAATTTCTTCCGCTCAACAACGAATAAGGTGGAGTCATTTGCAACGAAACATTGAAGTCAGATCCGGTTCTCGGGAAAATAGCAGCATCCGTTGATAAACGACTTAAACTGATGGTGTAACTGAAATTGTTATAAGCTCCATCGGAAACGGGAAACACATTGTAGAAATTGTGAATGTTATAGTGTTGATAGTTGAGCGATTGGAAAAGCGTGAAATACATGTCCGGTACGCGCAAACGCTGACCAAGACCGAGAGAAACCCCGTTCGTAACGACTTGGCCTCGCATTGGATTATCTCTTCTTAATCCGTTAGATTGCAAAGATGTGAAGGCCGAAATACTGAATGAATAGGGTTTTCGGCCGCCTAACCAAGGTTCAACATAAGAGGTACTCACCGAATAATAAGCTGAACCGTTGGACTGCGCACGAATGGTAAGCCGTTGTCCATCGCCTGAAGGAAGCGGTTTCCAGCGTTCTTTTCGGAATAAATTTTGAATCGAAAAGTTGTTGAATGAAAATCCGAGTGTTCCAACAATCATACCACCACCCCAGCCACCGGAGAGTTCTACTTGATCGGATCCAACTTCTTCAACCGAAAACATGATGTCGGCCATGCCTTCTTCATTCGGAATTACATCGGGCGTAATCGTTTGATCATTGAAATACCTCATCATTCGCAACTCGTTCATAGAACTAATGATGTTGCTTCGACTGAACAATTGCCCTGGAAGTACACGAAGTTCGCGAACAATCACATAATCGTTGGTTCGCGTATTACCCATCACTTCAACGCGGTTGATGCGAGCCTGTTTGCCTTCGCGTATGCGGATTTCCAAGTCCACCGTATCGTTTTCAACGCGCACTTCGACAGGGATTGCTTGAAACGATAAGTAACCATCATCCACGTACAGTGTATAAATATCACCTTGTTGAGGATTGAACGAAAGGTTTTTTTGCAGTTTTTCCTCATCGAAAACATCACCTCTTTGAATTCCTAAAATTGCAGTCAAAATTTCGTCCGAATATTTGGTATTGCCGATAAAAGCAATATCTCCGAAATAGTAGGTGCTTCCTTCCGAAAGTCCGATAGTTAGTTTTATGCGCCTATCATTAATTACGGTGATTGAATCGTGAATGACACGCATATCTCTAAAACCTTTTCTGTTGTAAGCAGATGACAGTGTTTTCAGGTCTTCGCGAAAATCCGGTTCCACGAATTTTGAACGTTTCCAAAATCGAAATACATTTCGTTGCTTAGTATTTTTCATCGTTCGCCGAATTTTTGCATCCGAAAACGCCAAGTCGCTTACGCCGAAAGTCCAGCGCCACGCTTGTCTTATCGCACGATACGATTCGTTCGGATTATCAATTCTCGGGGCTTCGTTACCGGTAATTTCGATGGTTTGAATCTTTACGCGACGCCCCTTGTCCACTTCAAACGTCAGATTGATACCATCAGAAAGCGTATCATGTTTTTTGATGATGTTGATTTGTGCATTGAGAAATCCTTTTTCTCGATAAAAATTTATTCCTCTGGTTCTAAGTCGATTAAGCCTGTTTTCCGTGATCACTTCGTTTGGATTAAGATCAAGCTCGTCTCTCAATTTATTAACATCAAATCTTCTGAGACCTGTAATCTCGAATCGGTTGAGACGCGGCAATTCTTCCATTTCGATCACCAAAAAAATCCTGTTTTCTTGAATGTGAGTTGCATATATTTCAACGTTTCCGAAAATACCCTGTTTCCATAAACGGTCGATAGCTGCGGATATTCTGTCGCCGGGAATGTTTATTCTTTCGCCTATTTCCAAACCGCTCAACAAAATAACACTTCTCGGATCTAACGACATAGCGCCCGTTACCGTAATTCCACCAATTTCGAACATTCGGGGCGTATTCCAGTTCATGTATGTTGTTTCAGGAACGGGAGCCGGACCCGTCACTTCTGTTATTAGGTCAACTTCTTCTGGAAGTATTGGCGTTTCAGTCATCACAGTGTCTTGTCCTAAAGCGTTGGATAAAAAAGCCAAGCAGAAAATTATAGTGAAAATATGATTTTTTTTCATCGGGTTAATTCAAAATTTTTTCGAGTTGTTGAGATGTTTTTCCAAATCGGCGTTCGCGTTTTTGATAGTCGATTAAGGCTTTATAAAATTCTTCTTTATTGAAATCCGGCCAAAGCACATCGGTAAAATAGAGTTCGGTATACGCCAATTGCCAAAGCAAAAAATTACTAATTCGATATTCGCCGCTAGTGCGAATCAGTAAATCCGGACTTGGCATAAAATTGGTATTCATCGCTTCACTCACGGTTTTCGAAGAAATTTCATTAATTGAAATTTGATTTTGTTGAACGGCTTTTGCAATTGTTTTTACGGCTTCTGTGATTTCCCAACGTGAACTGTAACTTAGCGCCAGAACCAGCGTCATTCGTGAATTTTTAGAAGTTTTTTCCATGGCTTCATCCAAAATTTCGCGAGTTTTTGTATCCAAACTATTCAAATCACCAATTGCTCGCAACCGAATGTTGTTGTTCATCAACGTTGGCGTTTCATTATGAATACTACGAACCAAGAGCTCCATGAGTGCATCCACTTCGTCTTTCGGACGGTTCCAATTTTCGGTAGAAAACGCATAAAGCGTTAAAAATTCGATACCGATTTCTGCTGCTGCTTCTACAGTCTGACGAACAGCTACAGCACCTTGTTCATGTCCTAAATTCCGTTCTTGCGAACGTTTTGCTGCCCAACGGCCGTTTCCGTCCATGATAACAGCAATGTGTTTGGGTAAACGTTCTATTTGTATAGCAGATTTAAGACTCATAACAACTAAATTACTCTCCCCTCGAACGTTTAATACGATCCATAGCGCCTACTTTATGGGCTGGACAAGGTTCTTTACGACCTTGTCCAACTTTAGCAGTGATGGTTATACCTGCAAAAGAATACCAATCTCTTTTGTTGGAACTACCTCGTTGATCACCGGGAATAGGTCGATCCTGTTCCGGGCCATTCCATCGATTTGAGAGAATAGCTGATAATTCACCAAAATGTGCAAAAAGAAGGGCAGGATCGGCGTAAGTACCGCTGACATCGTCTAAATAATCGGTAAATGTCATACGCATGCCCCATTCCAAACCGATCGAAAATGTAGCATTGAGACTGTATTTGAAACCTAAACCAAAAGGTATTGCAAGTTGGGTTGTGTTGTATGGTTTTTTATTAGGATATTGTGGTAATCCTTGACCTTCGGTGTGTAGAGGAGCCAAATCAACCCATTTACCATCATAATAGGTTTGCGGATTAAACGAAAACACAGCAATGCCACCGAAAAGATATGGTGTAAAACGGTAGTTTTTACTTCCCGTGAAATAGGTCAAATAATTTATTTCGGCTTGAACTGAAAATTCAGCGATGCGTGAACGGAAACTCAAATTTCTCGGATTATCATATTTGGCATCATCACCCATAACCGTGCCCCAAAATGCATTACCACGAAGCGCCCAGCGTGGAGTGAGGTTGTAGCGATAAACACCTCCGGCAGCAAATTGTGTTTGAGAAAATAATCCTGTTGGATTTAAATCTCCCAAATAAAACGAACCTCCAACAAAACCGCCAATTTCCGAACGTTGCGCGAATACCGACGATAGAGTGAACATCGAAATCAAAGTGCAAAAAACTAATTTTTTCATAAGAGTATAATATAGCCGACAAAGATACGAAAAAAAAATGAAATAACAAAATGTAGGGGCGTATTGTATATGTCCCGTTGAGAATTCCACAAAAAAGGGCGTATGTAATACGCCCCTACAAATCTGTTATACCTTAGATTTCCTCACATCCTGCCCCCACATCAATTTGGAGCGAATGGTATCGAAAAAATGCTGGTTTCGCAAACGAACGGTGTGAACGGAAAACGACGCTTTTTCGATGTGAAAAATTTGTTCGCCATGAAGGGATAATGTTCGAGAATCTAATGTTGTGTGGAATTGCGGCTCGTTGCCTGAAATTCGCACCTCGATCTTTGATGTGTCGGGAACCACCAAAGGTCGCACAGTCAACGTGTGAGACGCAATCGGTGTGAGAATAAAATTCTGATTTTCGGGAGGCAAAATCGGTCCTCCGCAGCTGAGATTATAAGCCGTAGATCCCGTTGGTGTAGACACAATCAATCCATCACCAAAGTAGGTATTTAGAAATTTTCCATCAATAAAAACATCCACATTCAACACACCAAAACCTTCGCTTCGGAAGGTGATGTCATTCAGTGCAAACGGCTCTTGAATCGGGCTTTTTGCTTGAAGTTTGAGTAAACTCCGATGTTCAATATCGTAGTTTCCCGAACCCAAATCTTCGATGGCCTGTTCCAAATGTTGAGCATCAATAAGAGCCAAAAAACCGAGTTTTCCAAAGTTAAGACCCGCAATCGGAATAGTCGAATTGTGAATAAACGGAATCGCATCCAAAAACGTTCCATCACCACCAATCGAAATCAAAAGCTGAGCTTTTTGCTGAAAGTCTTCGGCAGATGAAAACGTTTGGACATCTGTATGAATAAGCCCTTGTTCAACACATCGATGAGCAAAAGGTTCGTAAAAAACGGCTGTCAAGCCACGTTCTTGAAACGCGACAAGCAGCCGTTTAAAGTAGGCAATATGCTCGGATTTAACGGATGTTCCGAAAATTCCAACATTGAGACCTCGCATTAGCACCTTAATCTCCAAGGTATCTCAAATTTTCACCGGCTTTATCCACAATCTCTTGATAAAACCAATCCGGATATCTCGGATGAAGCGGTGCTACAGGGATATTATATGGAGGATAGGGTTCAACTTCGAATACGCGTTTACCGTCCTTGATAACTTCTCTCTTAATATTTCCATCTATATATTTCACCAAAAGATATTCTTGCAAACGCTTCCATTGATTAAACATGTGTTGCGATTGAGCCAACGAAAAGCGCGTGGCTTCTCGAACCAAACGGCTATGATCGGTTTCATTTTTCCACATCGCATCATTTTCGGCCACTTTTTTGATAAATCCGCTTTCAAGTTCATTTTGCACTTCTTTAATATCTACAATCATGTCTTTGTAGCGCAAATAAGCAAAGTTTGAAACTAAATTGAACAACCAAAATGCCGAAGTTGGCGAATAGGTTACCATATCTCCGTTGCCTACCTTGAAACAGTCTGGAATTTCGTTGATCCCGCAATAAATCGGTACATAGCACGTGGTATACGTATCGTCAACACCAAACCAAAGAATACCTCCAACCGGATCAGGCATCCATCCTCTGCTTTGAGCAACAAATGAGAAAGCCGTTTGTTGTGTGGAAATAGCACGTTCGTGAAGATAGTTTTCTCCGTTCAAATCCCATCTCATCGGACGCCAGCGATACGGTTTTTCCCATGGACCTGCACCAGGATCTTTGGTCATATCCATAGATGTACCTTGATAATGATCACGCATCATATCTATAGCATCTTCCAAACCGAGTTTGCGATCAGGCTTAATCCAAAGCGGCATACGGTTTTTGAGATTATCGCCACGAGCATAATCTTCATATTTCGCCATTTCTGCTCTGTTGGCTTTCATGAAACCCGACCAAACGCGAGCTTCGCAAAAACGTGCTGCACCAAAATCAAGCGGTGCATAAACATCTGAAAAACTGAAATCTTCGTGTTTGCCTCTGGCATCAAATATACCGATACCTTGTGCATAAGTTACCACATCGTGAGAATAAACCACTTCAATAGAAGGCGTTCTTTCAAGGCGATTAATATCTCTACACGTGATTGAAGTTACGACTCTAGCTCTTGGGTTGGCAATCGGAAACGTCGTGATACGAGCGTGATTTGCGTGTCCGGAGATATAACCATCCGGAACTCTTTTGGCTACCCAAACCGGACCATGGCTGTTTCTTCTCGGATCAATATTGCCTCTTGCATCGCGAATTTTAACCCCTTTTCCAATGAGTTCCATATACCAAACTTCGTTCGGATCGGAAATTGAGAACGATTCTCCGGTTCTGTAATAGCCGTATTCAGTCCACAATTCGTGCATGATTCTAATCGCTTCGCGAGCGGTTTTTGCACGTTGTAACGTGAGATAAATCGTGTTGAAATAATCCAAAATACCGGTTGTATCGCGAAGTTCCGGGCGTCCACCAAATGTGGTTTCGCTAATGGCTAACTGATGTTCGTTTATATTACCAACTACCGAATAGGTTTGTGCCGGTTGTTTAACAAAACCCATTGGCTTGTTATCATACCAGTCAAGAATTTCGAGCATCGTTCCGGGAGCATGAGTTGCAGCAGGACGGTAATACAATTCGCCGTAGAAGGTGTGAGCATCGGCAGCGTAAGTAATCATCGTAGAGCCATCTTTTGACGCGCCTTTGGTGATCATAAAATTAGTACAGGCTTGAACAGTGAGGTTCGCAGTTGACAATGCAATAATTAAGCCGATTGTCAGATTTTTGAAAGTTTTTCTCATAATATGTGGTTTTTAATTTTTTTTGCAAAGATACGAATTTTTTTTAAATGTTAATAAAATCTGCTTTTCCATTTTTCATTATATTCATCAATATCCATTCCCACAAACGTAATATGTCCCATTTTTCGTTTGGGTTTGCTCTCGGTTTTGCCGTAAATGTGAACGTACACGTTGGGATGATTTTCTTTCGCGATTTGTTTGGCAACTTCCAAATCTTGTCCCAAAATATTTTTCATAATAGTCGGAGCAACCAATTTGGGTTCTTGCAAGTCCATATCCAACAAAAAACGGCACAATTCCATGAATTGATTAGTATTGCAGCCTTCTATTGTGTAATGTCCGCTGTTGTGTGGGCGTGGCGCCATTTCGTTGAAATAGACCTCATCGCCTTTTATAAAGAATTCGATGGTTAAAATGCCTTTGTAGCCGCAACGGCGCATGAAATCTTTGCTTAGGGTTTCGATTTTGGTAATTAACGATTTGGATAGAGGGCGTATGGCATACGTCCCTACAGGGGAATTTTCGGTGGGCTCGGAGACAATGCACAGATCCAAAATTCCACCGGTGTGAATGTTTTGACCTATTGGGAAATTGATGATGGTTTTGCCATCGCTAACCATGACAATACTTGTTTCGAAATCAAATGGAATGAATTCCTCTAAAATCGCGGGAACAGGCAGATATGCCGCGACTTTTTTCAAATCCGCATCGTTTTTCAGTACAACTTGTCCGTGTCCATCATACCCCAACGTGCGTGTTTTGAAAACACATGGATAACCGATTTTTTTTACGCCTTCGACAAGCGAATTCATATCATTCACTTCAGCGAAACTCGCAGGTGTTAGCCCGTTTTCACAAGCATTATTTTTTTCACGAACACGATCTTGCGAATCAAACAACGGACGAACGCCTTGTTTGATGTGTTTTTCTAACGCTATAAGCAAATCGCTCGGAATATTTTCAAATTCGTAAGTTACAACATCGCTACGACGACACAACTCTTCAAGCGCTTGCGCATCATCGAAAGCAGCAACGATATGTTCGTCGCTTATTTTAAATGCAGGGGAATCAGGTGTAGGGTCTAAGCAAATTGTTTTTGCACCGAGGATGTGGGCTTGTTCGATGATCATTAAGCCTAATTGACCGCCGCCGATAATACCGATTGTTTTCATATTTTAGTTTGTTTAACAATCATTTTATGCAAATAAATCGAAATACAGCCAAAAATCTTTTGGTGTTACAATTTTTGTGTTTTTGTAGGCAGAAAATGTAAAATCGTTTGTGTTTCCTGTAATAATGAAATCTGCATTGCAAACATCGGCAAGTTCCAATATCTTGTTATCATCTTTGTCAGTTAATAAATCCAACGAAATTTGAGGAATGTACATCGTTGCTCTTGTCTCAATGTCTGCAAGTATGGATTCTGCTCTCGCTGTAAAATCGGGATATGTCGCAAATTTTGGTCGTCGCAAAACATCATAATACTCTTTCATCAACGCTTCGGATACACACAAGTTTATTTTCCCTTCAATAAAAAAATCGCTGATAATTTTGTAGGGAAAACTTTTTTGTATTAATGCGGAGACGAGTACGTTGGTATCAAGGATTACTTTTTGCATTTCCGAACCGCTTTCACTTCGTTTGTAATCTCGTCCATGGTCATAGACGATAATCCGTATTTTTCAGCCAATGCAACGCTACGGTCTAAATTTTGTCGCATAAGTTCTTTGCCGATAATATCAATAAAATCGGAAAACTTCAGATGTTCGCCCGGAATGCCGAATCTTCCGTATTCGATGTCCGAAATGGCGATGTTTAGCGTTCTCATAGTTTTGTTTTTTAGAATTGCTCTGCAAAGATACGAAAAAAAAATGAAATTGCAAAAGAATTTAAAGTGTATTGAGGAGCATTTCAACCGGTTTCAAACGTTCGGGGTGCTGTTGTGCCATTGTCAAGCGTTCATCAATAAAATCTTTTTCCCATTGAGGTATATCCGAATCTATCTCCTCTATATCGGGATATTGGAGTGTTAGGCTTTTCCATGCTTGCATAGGGATAAAAACTCCCATTGGCATTCCTTGTTGGTCTGTTAAGATTTGTTTTGCTAACAAGATATTGGATTTTTATGCAAAGATACGAAAAATAATTGAAAGTTGAAAATGTTGCTTATGCCTTTAGTATAGGAATTCCTCGACTTCGTCTAACGACCGACGGCTTGGCGAAGTGGCGGCATTTCTATTGTGGACACGCTGTCCAGCGTGATGTTTTTAATCTCCTTGAAGGTTCGACGGAGACGAGTAGCCATTGCGCCAAACCGCAAGTTACACGCCGTATATTATCAGTGTAGATAAAATCTATCTTTTTTTCTCAACGTTTTAGGTATTTTAATTTTTGGTTTTTCCTTTTTTCCTATATCTATCTCTGAAACAGCAAGAATAAAAAGAACAACGAAAGCTATGATTAATAAAATCCCAACTATTGCTAAAAACAATATACATACGTTGTAGAATGAAAACGTTTCTATCTTAAAAAAGTCCCTAAATGACATAATATTTAGTGAAGGAATAGTAGTCAAAGATAATAATACTCCGACAATAGCAGTCAGAACAGCTCCTATTGTTAACAAACCCCAAATGTCACTCCAATCATAATAACGGGGAATTTTTTCTTGTTCATAATATGAGAAAGGCAAATGTTTAATTCCCAAATTAGGGGGTAATTCATCTGCAGTTATGGTAAATTTATACGGATATTTTTTTGAATATTTATCTTCTTCACTACTCGGTAAATTATCTTGTACAACCATTTTGAATACAAAAAATTCAGATGCATTTAGTAGTGGTATTTCAAAATCCACAAAATTACCATCCTTTGTTTCCGATATGGTGTATTTAATTTCCCTTCCCTCTGGTTCTATGTGAATTATGTTAACACTAAAAATTTTACATTCCACAGGTATAGCCATACGAAGTGGTCTAATTATATCTCGTATAGGCATATCACCCGTATTTGCAATGACAAATTGTATTTGTGTAATATTATCAACTTTAACATTTTTGTAATTAACAGTTAAACTCTCTTGCAATTCAGGTTCTATATCAGAGAACAGAGTACTTGAATATTGTATAAAAGGTGTCAACGACTTACATTTAATCCCTTTATTAAAAAAATGTTTCGAAGCAAGATAAGTCGCTATCGCTCCAATAATAATACCGCATATTGCTAAAATAATTGCTATACTCATAATATTTTCTTTTGTTTATTCTATTTTTACTTTCTTTGTTAGTTGTGTCCGACGTCATATGGCGACTAACTCATAAATATATGCACTTTTTATCTCTACTTCACTTTTCTCTGCTCGACATGTAGTGCTAACACACACCTCGCACCCAGCAACCCCGCACCTCGCACCTTTCTATAGTGTAGTATTCAAAACCGTCTCGGTCTGTTTACTCCTAAAGTTGTCGAGAGCCATTGCCAATTTTTCGTCATGCAAAGCTAATATGCTTATGGCTATCAATGCAGCATTTTTTGCACCATCAATAGCCACAGTGGCAACAGGTACTCCTGCTGGCATTTGCACGACGGACAACAAAGAGTCCAATCCGTTCAATGCACGCGATTTCACAGGAACGCCGATCACCGGCAATGCCGTCATGGACGCCACCATTCCCGGAAGGTGAGCAGCACCGCCTGCTCCGGCGATAATAACTTCGATACCTCTGCTTTTTGCTGTTTTGGCGTATTCCACCAACAAATCGGGTGTTCGGTGCGCACTGACGATACGTTTTTCGTAAGGAATGCTAAATTGTTCCAACGTTTCTACGGCTTGCGATATCACTTCGTAATCGCTTGAAGAGCCCATTATTACTGCTACTTTCATATTTGGTTTGTGTAAGGCACGGATTACACTTCGACTTCGCTCGGTGACCAGTCCGCGCCAGCGTGTTACATTTAAAAATTTTCAAGCACCGCAATCCTCTTTTTGATCGGAGGATGTGTAGCAAACAAATCGCTCATAAACGATTTTTTCTTATTTAGCGGATGTTCGATAAAAAGTTGAGCAATGTCGTCTCTTGCTACTCCCTTCACTTCCGGATTTCCGCTGATTTTGCGTAAAGCACTCGCCAAAGCACGCGGATCTTTGGTCATTTCGGCAGCGCCTGCATCAGCCATGTATTCGCGTTTTCTCGATATGGCAAATTTCATCAAAATTGCAAAAAAATAGCCTACTATGGAAACCAAAAGCACAGCCAACAGGATGACGATTTGGCTGTTGCCGTTTTTGCTGTTCGATGAGCGACCTGTGTTAGAAAAAAGCATCATTCGGAAACCCATCTGCGAAAGCATTGTAAAAATACCAACAAAAACAATCGACACAATCAGCACTCTAACATCTCTGTTTCTGATGTGCATGAGTTCGTGTGCGATAACTGCTTTCAACTCGTCATCGTTAAGTTTTTGAATTATCCCGTCAGTCAAAGTGACTGTGTATGTTTTATCATTTATTCCACTGGCAAAGGCGTTCAGCGAATTGTCATGGATGACGTTTACTTTAGGCATTTTCATTCCCGATTGCATACAAAGATTTTCGACGAGATTGTAAACTCGCATGTTTTCTTTTCGTTCCAATGGTTTTGAATGTACGGCATTGTTGATAATCGTTGTATTTGACCAATAGGCAATCAAAAACCAAATACCAACAATTGCAATCACCCATGGCGCAACATTTACACTAAAATCTACCAGGACATCCGCATTAAAGAAACCGCTCATTTCGAGGTTACCTGCATGAACAAATAAATAGACCACATACGATAAAACCAATATCAATACAGGAAAGAGAATTAATAAAATCGTTGAACGCAGATTATTTCTACGTTGTTGAGTTTGAATACCGATGTAAGACATGGTGATTAAAATTTAATTTCAGGAGGTGCTGCATCCATCGCTGTGCGTTGTTCCACGCCAAGATCGTACATAACTTCTTTTTTGAAACCGAACATTGAAGCAATGATATTTGATGGAAATGTTTGTACCTTGTTGTTGTATTCCTTTGTAGCAGAATTGAAATATCTGCGTACGGCAGCCAGTTTGTTTTCCAAATCACTAATTTCTTGTTGCAGGTGTAAGAAATTCTGGTTCGCTTTCAAATCGGGATAAGCCTCAAGTGTAACGCGCAAGCCCGACAGAGCCGATGTAAGTGCATTGTCGGCAGCAATTTTGTCGCTTATAGATGTTGCGGCAACGGTTTGATTTCTCGCGTTAACCACTCGTTCGAGAGTTTCTCTTTCGTGCGTGGCATAACCCTTAACGGTGTTTACAAGGTTAGGAATAAGATCGCTGCGTTGTTTCAACTGCACGTCAATGTCAGCAAACGCATTTTCTCTGTTGTTGCGGAATCTCACGAGCGTGTTGTAATACGAGATCAGAAATAGCGCAATAACTACGAGACAGATGATTAAAATAACGATTGTGTTCATGATAAAATATTTTTTTATTTGCAAAGATACGAAAAAAATCTGAACCACGATTATTTCAAGATTAAAAAGATTACCAAGATTAAAAAAATTGGTTCAAGATTAGAGTAGCAAACAGATTCCTCGACTTCGCATACTTCGTATGCTTCGCTCGGAATGACGGCTTATCATAATGTGGGGATAAGAGGAAAGCAGCGGTGGCATAGCCACCGCTGCTTTCCTCCTCCCTCCTAAATTGATACTCGTCATGTCGAGCGGAGCGAGACATCTGTCGGCTACTCTAATCTTGACCTAATTTTACTCCCATTCAATCGTTGCGGGCGGTTTATTTGTAATATCGTAAACTACTCGATTTATTCCGACGATGTTTTTTGTGATTTTCTCAACTGCACTTTCGAGTACTTCATAAGGAATTCGTGCGATTTGGGCTGTCATAGCATCTTTGCTTAAAACGGCTCTCAACGCTAAAATATATTCATAGCTTCGTTTTCCGTCTCTGATACCAACGGTTTTCATGTTGGTCAAAATTGCAGCGTATTGCCAAATATTTAATTGTGAATTTTCCACTTCGGTGCAAAAAATATGATCGGCTTCGCGCAAAATATCAAGTTTTTCTTTTGTGATTTCGCCGAGAACTCTCACGGCCAAACCCGGTCCGGGAAACGGCTGTCGCATCACCACTTTTTTTGGAAGTCCCAGTGCTAATCCGACTTCTCTGACGTCTTCTTTATACAAATCCTTTAATGGTTCTATGATTCCTCCGAATTTAATCACACTTGGAAGCCCACCTACATTGTGATGACTTTTTATTACATCATCTTTGTTTTTACCACTTTCTACAATATCGGGATAAATTGTACCTTGTGCTAAAAAATCAACTGCGCCGTTTTCTTTTCCGTATCTTTCAAAGACGCGAATAAACTCTTTGCCAATGATTTTTCGTTTGGTTTCAGGGTCTGTAACACCTTTCAGTTTTTCGAGAAAAATATCCGAAGCATCAATTTTTGTAAGATTAAGTCCTAAACCATCTTTAAAAATCGACATAATTTCCTCGGGTTCATTTTTGCGCATAAGTCCATGATCAACAAAAACACAGGTCAGTTGCTTACCTATTGCTTTATGCAAAAGCGCGGCACATACTGCCGAATCAACGCCACCGCTTAATGCTAAAAGTACGTTTTTGTCTTTAACGGTTTCTTGGATTTCCTTGATGGAATTTTCTATAAAATTTTCTTTCATGGTTATTTTTTTGTCATCGGTTGCAAAGGTACAAAAAATATTTGGTTTTTTCAACTTTTTGTTGTATCTTTGCAGTCGAAAATCATCTTTCAGTAGCAATGCTCGAATCTGCGGCGTAAATCTGAGAGGTGTTTTTTTATAACATTGGCTCAATAGCCGTAATTGAATATTGAATTTTCTTTGCGTTTCTCTTTTGTTTAGTTATACCAACCAACATTTTTACTTTACAGAAATGAGGGAGAAAAATAGGAGTGTTTGCAGTCATTATTAGCATTTCCGAAAATTTTTCTTGTCGCTTGGATTTTGGTTTGTCTGTTCCGATTTTTGCTGCATTTGCAAGAATAAAATCCAATTCAAAAACTGCCATTGTTGATTTATAGTTTCTCGCTGCTTTATTGACGGTTTCTTGCATTCCGTCAAATCGCAAGTAGATAAAATCATTCAAATTTTCATTTTTCTTTCTTTTAAGAGGATTTATTGAAAGCCATTTGCCGAGCATAGCCCAAACAACGTTTTCTCGTGCTTTCAAGTCCATTTTTTCAATTCCTTTTGGAATAATGTAATCATCAATGTAAACATTGTTGCAGTTTTCTGTTATTGTCATGTTTTTTTCCGCAAAGTTAAAACTAAAAACGCAGATAAAAAACTTAAAAATTCTTAAAAACTGTTAAAAATGCTCGAAATTTCTTAAAAAGTGTTAAAATCCAAAAAAACACTTCGTGTTTTTGCGAAATAATAAAAAAAAGAATGATGGGTTAGAGTGGCTTTGCCTTTAGTTATGAGTTATTTTCTTTTTTCCGCATTCACAAGTTCTAAATAACTACTGACAAAATAAACCCAGCTGTCTAATTTGTCAAACAATTGTCTCGTTGCAGGAAACGGAATCATAACATCGGGAGCAATGCCGATATTGTCAATCGGATTTTCGGGTAACCGTTTTGAACGTGTCATCGGATACCATAATTGAAAATTATTTGACGGAAAGGGAGTTGCTACCATATTGGAGTAGTCTAAAACGCCTGCCGTATTGCTGTTACCAAATAAAATTACCTTATCGCTTTCTTTAGCCGCCAACAAAAATTGTTCTGCAGACGAACCGACTCTTTCATTGATAATAATGCCAATATTTCGTGGCATAGGATAAACAGTATCTTTTGTAACCATTGTATTATCATTTGCATAATACGGATGAGTGACAAATCCTCCTACATTTTTTTTCATAGCATCAAGCAAGGCTTGTGTCCATTTCAAACCTTCCTCTCCATCGCGAATTGTTCCTTTCTTAATGCCATCTTCAAAAAGTATTATGTTATCTTTTGAAGCATACCATTCCACTCCTTTTGATTCGTAAGGTTTTGTGTAGATCAGTTTTGCGAGTTCTTGATAATAAGTGTCCTGACCACCTCCATTATTTCTAATGTCAATGATTAAATTCGGACGTTTCATAATTTCATCCCAATGCTGAATCACCACTTCATTACTTTCATCATCACCAAAACTCGGTATTCTCAAAAAAAACGTGCTATCGTCCAAAAACATTACAATAGGGTAAGTATTTAGCCCATTAGGAAATAAAGGGACGTAAGAACGCAGTGTGGCTTTATCTAAAATATCGGAATCCGATTTGCGAATAAATCTTGTTTCATCATGAAATTCAATAATTTTTCCATTTACATGTAATGACGCTTTTGTTTTACGAGGATTTCTGCCCTTAACCAAAGAATGATTAATTACATCAAAAACAGTATCATTGGTGGCTTCAAATTCGTATAAAACTTGCCCGCTTTCCCAACCTCGATTGTTTACAACAACACCAACTAATTTTTGTCCGTCTCTTACAACAATAAATTTTTGTCTAAAACCTTCCCAAACGCCTTCTATTCCTTTTGCGTCTTTTGTTGCTTGCTGTAAACTATCAATATTGACATATAAGTTTTTTCCATACGTTGAAATTTCCATCATTTCGGGTTGTTGATTATTATCTTGCCAAATACGTCTAACACTAAGATGATGGTCTTTGAAAAAGGCGGTATATTCATTCAAATAATGACTACAACTGTCAGGGTGTTGAGTTATTTTTCTCCTAATTTCTTTTTCTAAAAGCAGGAGTTGCGAACGATTTTCATTTGTAACCTTGTCGTTATAGCCAGGATAGGTTGCTTGGATTTTTTTGACTAAAAAATCAAAATCACTCAAGCAATCTGTCGTTTGAGAATAAGCAAATTTACTAATGATTATGGCAATAAATACAGTTAAAATTACATTTGCTTTCATGTGGTTTTTATTTTACTAATTTACTAAATTTACAATTTGGCAAAGCCACTCATAACTCATAACCCATAATTCATAACTATTTCCCCGTTATACTATAATTCGGCGCCTCTTTCGTTACAGAAATATCATGCGGATGGCTTTCTATCAAAGATGCCGATGTAATTTGTGTAAATTTTACATCACGTCTTAAAGCATCAATGGTTTCCACGCCGCAATAGCCCATACCCGAACGCAAACCGCCGATGAGTTGAAACACTATTTCCGACAGTGTTCCTCTATAAGGCACGCGCCCTTCAACTCCTTCGGGTACAAATTTAGAGGCTTCAGATTGAAAATAGCGATCTTTACTTCCTGCTTCCATCGCAGCAAGCGAGCCCATACCGCGATAACTTTTGTAACTTCTGCCTTGATAAATTTCCACTTCGCCCGGACTTTCGAGCGTGCCGGCAAACATGCTTCCCAACATAACAGCATTAGCGCCGGCACCAATCGCTTTTGTAATATCTCCCGAAAATTTAATGCCACCATCGGCAATAATAGTTTTGCCGTGCTTGTCCGCTTCTTCTGCACAATCCATGATTGCAGAAAGTTGAGGAACACCAATGCCAGCAATGACACGGGTTGTACAAATAGAACCCGGTCCGATGCCCACTTTAACAATATCAGCACCGCATTTAATCAAATCTTTGGTTGCCGCTGCTGTTGCTACATTTCCGCCGATGAGCGGTAGTTCTGGATAAAGATTTTTTATTTTTTCGACCGTTTTAAGCACCATTTCGCTGTGACCATGAGCGGTATCTACAGCCAATACATCAACTTGCGCATCAACAAGCGCTTTCACTCTATCCATTGTGTCCGGCGAAGTTCCTACGCTTGCGCCAACCAGCAATCGTCCTTTTTGGTCTTTCGAAGCATTTGGATACAGAATATTTTTTTCGATATCTTTAATCGTAATTAAGCCCGAAAGTTTGAAATCTTTATCGACAAGCGGAAGTTTTTCGATTCTGTGTTTCCCCAGTATTTTAGCAGCTTCTTCGAGTGTCGTGCCAATCGGTGCGGTAACAAGCCCGTCCTTGGTCATGATGTTTGAAATAGGCTGATTAAAATTGGTTTCAAACCTTAAATCTCGGTTTGTGAGTATACCAACCAATTTGCCGTTTTCTTCAACGATAGGCACGCCTGAAATTTTGTATTTGTGCATTAAGTTCAAAGCATCTGTAACCGAATTTTCGGGACTTAAATAAAATGGCTCGTTAATTACACCGTGTTCGCTTCGTTTAACTTTATCCACTTGAACAGCCTGTTCGTCTATGCTCAAATTTTTATGAATAATTCCAATACCACCCTCTCTGGCGATGGCAACGGCAAGTCTGTGCTCGGTTACGGTATCCATCGCAGCACTTATGATAGGAATATTAAGTTCTATGCCGTTACAAAGTTTGGTGTTAAGTTTAACTTCGTGAGGTAAATACGCGCTTCGCCCGGGCACAAGCAAAACATCGTCGAAAGTCAAACCACTTGAAATTACTTTTTGATTAGACATGGCTCGTTATTTTTTTGGTGCAAAGATACGAAAAAAAAACGACATGTAAATCATTGTTATTTAATTTTCCGTAAAGGCACAAGACTGGACACTAATCCAATAATCAGCACGATTGTGAACACAAGAAAAAAGTCCGACAGTTGAATTTGCACCGGATAAGCATCTACAACGAAACCCTCATTGCTGCCAAGTTTCAGAAAACCGAAATGTTGTTGCAACCAAGCAATTCCGCCACCAATAAACAATCCGCAAAAACCGCCGACAAACGCAATCATCAAACCTTCTAACCAAAAAATTTGTCGAAGCATCGTGGTTGAAGCGCCCATGCTCCGCAAAATGGCGATATCTCTACGTTTATCGTAAATCACCATCAAGAGCGAGCCTATCATGTTGAACGTTGCAATCAACAAAATAAACGACAAAATCAGAATGATACTTAACCGTTCGGATTGAATGGTTTTGTAGTACATTTCTTGCTGTTGCATGCGATTTTTTACCGAAAAATCAGGCCCTACAAGTGCTTGAATTTGTCTTTGAACACGTTGCAAATTTGCATCGGGAGTCAATCCGATTTCAATAGCAGAAATCTCCTCTTTAGCGTCTATCAAGGATTGGGCAAACTCTAATGATGTAATGACATATTTGTCATCGTACTCCATAATCGTTGAAAACCCTCCGGCAGGTAAAGCATAATCTACTGAGAAGGCATCCGGTGAGTAAATATTGAGCATTTGGCCACGTTTGGGAACATAAAAACCAATCGGATCGTACTGGTTTCGCGGATTGATACCCATATTCATATAAATTCCGTACCCCAACACAGCAAAGGGCATTCCGGCGGCCGACAGAAAATAATCGCCATCAATAATATGGTCGTCTAACTGTGTTAGTTTTTCAAAATTTTCGCCAACACCTTTGATAGTAGCGATGAGCTGGTTGTCGCCATAACGTAATAAAACCGTTTCTTCAAGTACGGGCACAACCACGGAAACGCCTTTGATTCTAGCTATTTTCGCAAGATCAATTTCGTCATCGAAAAAATATTTACCTTCGATAACTTCAATTTTTAAATCCGGATCAAAACTGTTATACAAACTTGAGATTAGCGTGTTCAATCCATTAAACACCGACAACACAAGGATTAGCGCTGCCGTTCCAACGGCAATACTCACAGTAGAAATCCCCGAAATCCAATTCACCAATCGCGATTTCTTGGCAAACAAATATCGTCGTGCTATGTAAAACGGGACGTTCACGAATGTTTTAAAAGTTCATCAATACGTTCAATTCGGTCTAACGAATCATCCAAAAAAAACTGCAAATCCGGTACAATACGAAGTTGGTTTTTTATACGTTCGCCCAACAAACGGCGTATTTCAGCCTTTTTGATTTGAATCTGTTTGAGCGCCTCCGTTTTGTCTTTCGTTGCAAAAATGCTTAAATTCACACGCGCCACCGACATGTCGGGTGTAACATTTACACGGGTAACGCTAATCATTGTATTCGGAACAATCACTTCACGAAGCAGAATGTCCGCTAAATCTTTTTGCAAAAGACTGTTTATTTTTTGTTGTCGAGTGGTTTCCATGTTGCAAAGATACGAAAAAATGTTAATAACTCGACAAGTTATTAACATTTCAGCACTTTTTAACGAAAAAATTATACGAAAATCGAAAGTCGAGCGTTATATAGTAAGGAGATGTCTCGACTGCGCTTCGCTCCGCTCGACATGACGTTTATTGTGCGTGGGTAAGAGAGAGGAAGCGGTGGCTTTGCCACCGCTTCCTCTCTCCCCTCTGAAAAACACACACGTCATTCCGAGCGAAGCACACGCAGTGTGCGCAGTCGAGGAATCCCCTTGCTACAACAAAAAATATGAAAAAAGGAGGCTACATTTACATTATGACCAACAATTACAGAACAACGTTTTATGTTGGTGTTACAAGTGATTTGGAACGGCGTGTACAAGAACATCGTACACATTTTTACAAACATTCTTTTACGGCAAAATATAATCTGGAAAAATGTATCTATTACGAATACTTTCTTGATATTGAGCAAGCCATAGAAAGGGAAAAACAATTAAAGAAATGGAGTAGAAGTAAAAAGGAAATACTTATCAATCGCTTGAATCCTGAATGGAATAATTTGGTGTAATAAAAAAACCGTTAGGTTTACAGTCGCAGATGTTTAAGTCGCTCTCTAACGGTTTTTCGTGAAAATCGTTAGGCAGTATTTACGCAACCATTTAATTGCCCCTGACGACTTTGTTTTTGTCAATCCGACACTGCAAAGTTACAACTTTTTCCGAAATTACTAAATGTTTATTAACAGGCATGTTTCTTTCATAATCTGATTGCCAATTCTAAAATTTTCCATATTTACTATTTTTACCCCCTATTTGGTTTTACAGGTGTCCATATCTCAAAATTCCCGTTTTTGTCGTAAAACTCAAAGTGAATTCCGTGACTTTCGTCGGGTGCATATCCTTTCGCCGGAACATCTTCAAAATATTTCCACCACGCTTCAAGTCTTGTCATTTCTTTCGGTATGCTTACAACAACAAAATGTGCGGCAGGAATTTCTATACAAATCATATCGTCTTGAGGGTTATCCGTTTCAACTCCGGCCAAATAGAAATATTGTTCTTGAGTTTCATCTATGTACCCTGTTACTCCATACAAACATGACTTACTCTCAGGAATTTTCCTCAATTCGTTTTCGTGCTTTTTCCAAAGCGGCTCTACATCGCGCTCAAAATTTTCTTCGTTGGACACTATTTTGTATCCGCAAACTTTGAATTTTTCTCTGTTTTCAAATCGTATTTTCATATCTGTTTTGTTTTAACGTTTCTATAATTCAACTTTCTACTTCGTTTTCCCGCTGCACTGTTACCCGCTTGCCTCTAACTCAAAAACATACGCAAAGATACGAAAAAAAATCGAAATAACGATAATATCAAAAACTTTTCGTATCTTTGCAAAAAATCAAAAACAATTCAATTATGAACAACGCAATTTTTAACTACCCAATGCCCAAAAACGAGCCGATTAAATCATACGCTCCGGGCACACCCGAACGCGCTGCTTTGAAAGCCGCCATCAAAGAACTATCGTCAAAAACCATCGACATTCCGATGATTATCGGCGGAAAAGAAGTCCGCACAGGAAAACTCGGTAAAGTGGTGATGCCACACAACCACAAACACGTGTTGGCAACTTATCACCAATGTACAGAAAAAGAAGTGAAAATGGCAATCGACGCTGCCATGAAAGCCAAAAAAGCATGGGCAGAAATGCCGTTTGTTGATCGTGCTTCCATTATGTTGAAAATCGCTGATTTGTTGGCAACCAAATATCGCTACATCGCCAATGCAGCAACTATGCTCGGACAAAGCAAAAATCCGTATCAAGCCGAAATCGACACGCCTTGCGAATTGATTGACTTTTTGCGTTTCAACGTGCATTTCGCACAGGAAATTTATCGCAATCAACCCATCCACGACGCTTTAATGTTAAATCGTCTCGAATATCGTCCGTTGGAAGGATTTATTTTGTCCGTTACGCCGTTCAACTTCACGGCTATCGCCGGAAACCTCAACCTTGCACCTGCTTTGATGGGTAATACCTGTGTTTGGAAACCGTCGACAACATCGTTGTTTTCGAACTATTGGTTGATGAAAATTTTCCAAGAGGCTGGATTGCCTGATGGCGTAGTTAATTTTGTTCCGGGTTCGGGAAGTTTGATTGGTAGCGTTTGCACGGATCATAAAGATTTCGCAGGCTTCCACTTCACAGGAAGTACAGGCGTTTTCAACAACGTTTGGGAAAAAATCGGAAAGAATTTGGCGAATTATAAGTCGTATCCGAAAGTGGTTGGTGAAACCGGTGGAAAAGATTTTATCTTTGCTCACGAATCTGCCGATGTACAGGCGCTTTGCGTGGCTTTATTGCGCGGTGCGTTCGAATATCAAGGTCAGAAATGTTCGGCTTGTTCGCGTGCTTACATTCCGGAAAGTCTTTGGAAAGATGTAAAATCACGTTTGGAAAAAATGCTAAAATCCGTGAAAATGGGCGGTGTTGAAGATTTCTCAAATCTTGTGAATGCCGTAATTGATGAGGCTTCTTTCGATAATTGTGTGAATTATATTGAGCATGCAAAAAAATCGAAAGACGCAGAAATTATTATTGGCGGAAAATACGACAAGAAAAAAGGTTATTTTGTTGAACCAACCGTAATTTTGGCGAAAACTCCGAAATACAAATCTATGGAAGAAGAAATTTTCGGACCAATCTTGACGATTTACGTTTACAAAAACGCGGATTACAAAAAAACATTGGATTTGTGCGACGCAACTTCTCCGTATGCTTTGACAGGCTCTATTTTCGCACAAGATCGCGAAGCGATTTTGATTGCAGATGAAAAACTTAAATACGCAGCAGGAAACTACTACATTAACGATAAATGTACGGGTGCAGTAGTTGGACAACAGCCATTCGGTGGTGCTCGCGCTTCGGGAACTAACGACAAAGCAGGGTCTTACCTCAACTTAATTCGTTGGACCAGTCCGCGAACCATCAAGGAAACCCTTGTTCCGCCAACGGATTTTACGTATCCGTTTATGCAGGAAAAATAATTCAATTACGAATTAAAAATTACGAATTACGAGGTGACAAACATCAAAAATTGTCACCTCTTTCGTAATCCATAATTCGTAATTCCCAATTCGTAATTCGTAATTCCTGTGCAAACAAAAACCAAACAACCCATCCTCCTAATCTCCACGATTTTCGCCATTGCATGTTTTCGAATTTTGCTGGCGTTTCAGGGATTTGATCTTGCCGAAGAGGGTTTGACGTTGACTTTTTATCAACAAATTTTCAACGATCCGCAATCGGTTGAATACAGTTTTGTGTATTGGCTTTCGGGCATTATCGGTGGAGTTTGGTTGAAAATATTTCCGAATGCCGGGCTTTTTTCGTTCCGAATATTAGGAATTTTAGTGCATTTATCAAGTTTGGTTTTGATGATTGCTATTTTCCGAAAAAGGCTTCCTGACTGGATTTTAGCGTTGTCGTGCGTGATTCTGACTTTGATGTTCGACTTCGGAGTGGTTGCATTTGAACACATTCAACTCTCTGTGGTTTTGGGTTTGGCAGCATTTTATCTTTTGATTAAAGGCATTGAGCAAAATCAACGATGGATACTGTTTTTTAGCGGTTTTTTATTAGCCGTAAATGTTTTTTCACGTTTGCCAAATCTCACGCTTTGGGTGTGGATTCTACTTATTCCTATATTTTCAACCGATCGAAAAAAAACTTGGCAACAAATCGGATGGGTCTGCATGGGGCTTGTAGTCGGCGTTTCAGCGGTTTTCTTAACGATGTTGGCATTGGGACATATTGGTTTTTTTATAAACAGCATTTTTATGATGTTCGAAGTTGCTAAACACCCTGAAAATCCGCATAGTTTTGTACAATTGAGTCGTATTTTTATTCAAAATTATGAATCTGTCGGAAAGTTTGGTATCATATTGATCGCGCTTGGTGGAGTAATGTTTTTATCCTTACTATTTTTCAAAAGTCGGCATCGACAATGGATAAAATCCTTGCTTGTTTTTATTGTTTTTAGCAGTTTTTGGCTTTGGATGAACAATAGACCTTATGTGTTTTTGCTTTATGCGTTGTGCTTTTTAGTGCAAGCGTTGTTGTTTTTGGAAACGCACGACAAAAGTTTACGGCGATTAATTTTAGGTTCGTTCATCATGATGATTTTGCTTCCTATCGGAAGTGATTTTTCTACCGGAAATATGGCACTTTACAGCATTTGGTTAGCCATTCCGATGGTGCTTTGGTGGGGATTTTTATACATAGAAATTCCGCCAATTCTCGAACGAACCAAGCATTGGTTTTTTGTATCAATGTGGGTTGTATTCTGCGGGCTGCAAGTAGTCAATATTGTCAATCAGGCGTATTTCGACAAAGATTCTCGTTCTCACAAACGCTACACGATTCAGCATCCCATTGCAAACTATGTTTTCACTACAGAATTTCGTGCAGACTTAATGAACCAACTTATTTCCGCACTAAATGGCCATATTTCGCCAAACGATTTTGTTTTAACATTCGAAGACATTCCGATGGTTCACGCCATTACACAAAATAGGCCTTTTCACCATTCCCCTTTACCTGCTTATGATAGCGCTACGTTTGCCAAACAACTTGCGCACGCAGAGCAAACACGTTCACTACCGGTTGTTGTACAACAACATGACACTTGCACTCACAATTTGGGACGAGTTGCAGCATTTAACGCATTTATAGAAAAACACAATTATAAAGTGGTTTGGACGAATGGGGATTTTTCTATTTTAATGGTTGAATAAATGTAGGGGCATATGCAATACGTCCCTACAAAATTAATACCTCAACCATTTCCAAAGTTCCTTATAATTAACTTTCTTACCATACATCAAAATTCCGACACGATATATTTTCGCAGCTAACCAGGTTGTGAGCATAAATCCTGCAATCAGCAGTCCGATAGATAGCGCCAATTCCCACGTAGGAACGCCAAATGGCACACGCATCATCATCAAAACAGGTGATGTAAACGGAATCATCGACAACCAAACTGCAACACTTCCATTCGGATTTTGCATCACCATCGGAATAGCCACAATAGCTAACATTAGTGGTACGGTGACCGGAAGCATAAATTGTTGGGTGTCAGCTTCGTTGTCCACCGCCGAACCAACAGCTGCAAACAGCGATGCATACAGTAAATATCCACCAATGAAATAAATCAAAAACATGATGATAATAAATGTAAAATCAATGTTTCCAACACCTGCCAACAATTTATCTATCAATTGAACAGACTGTACTTGTTCCGCAATTTCGGGATCGACCATCTCACTAATATTTACGGATTGCATCATTTCGGGATTCGTGAATGTCGATGACAATGCACTTCCTGCAACAAAAACAATACCAATTGTCAAAACAATCCACAAAAGAAATTGTGTTAATCCAACCATGGCAATACCTACAATTTTCCCCATCATGATTTGAAATGGTTTCACAGATGAAACGATAACTTCAACAATACGATTGCTTTTTTCTTCAATCACGCCCTGCATCACTTGCGCACCAAACAAGAACACGAACAGATAAATCAAAAACGCTGAAGCGTAGCCAATTCCGGTTTTCACGCCGGTGCTGGATTCTTCGCCGGTTCGTACGTCTTGAGCTCTTACATTTATTTTTATCGCTCTGATTTTGTTGTAATCCTCAGTCGAAATATGAAAGGTTTGCATCATCAATTTGTTTTGCAAAATTTCTTGCAGCCTACTTTCTATTGCGGTATGCGTACCTAATCCGGGTTGTTTTTTATTGTAAAACAATGAAACCGGATTGGGTTTGTTTTGATCCGCTTTTTCGATAAACAACACCAAGTCGTAAGTGCCGTTTTTTAGCCGATTTTTAGCCGTATCAATATTTTCAGCTCTTGAAAATATAAGTTTATCGTTACTTTCAAGTCTGTTTTCGAAAATGCCGGATTCGTCAACAACGGCAATTGTTTCCCTATCTTTATCGGATGTTATTTTCATCAATAATGCAGGTACAACAAGAATAGAAGCAAACAAAATAGGTCCCAAAATCGTCATGATGATGAACGATTTCTTCTTTACGCGAGTCATGTATTCACGACGGATTATTAGTAAGATTTTAGATTTCATAGGAGTAATTTTTTTAGGTTCAAGATTAGAATAATGGATTATTTCTTAAATTTTTCTGCAAATATACGAATAAATTTTGATTTCTCAAATTATATCTAAATTCACACTCTTTGATGTGTAAATAAAGCTTGTGTTTAT
>Ga0131853_10002926_pt1 | contig 30619 bp, 11 predicted proteins | sample TergutLab28metaG_FD_92764 | JGI IMG/M metagenome (GOLD analysis project Ga0131853, IMG submission 92764) | Labiotermes labralis P1 segment gut microbial communities from Petit-Saut dam, French Guiana - Lab288 P1 (version 2) (version 2) | ecosystem: Host-associated > Arthropoda: Insects >... | reverse complement strand
GCACCGGTCGTAAATATAAACCGTTCGTTCAGTTGAAGTTCATATCCAAGTCCAACGTTAAATCCTGCACCTCCGGGACTTCTCGTATCTTCTATTCCGTGATACAACAAACTGTATCCTCCTCCACCCCAAACACTAATAAAATGCCTGGTTTGAGAAAATGCAAAACCGGTGGAAAAACAGAAAATTAAAAGTATGTATAGCGTTCTTAACTGATATGATTGTGCCATTTTTTATTCTGAATTATATTTGACCTTAAATTTTAAAACTTTTAAATTGAACTTACGGCAACACATGTATATGATAAGTTCTCGTATGCTGATTTTCTAACGTAACCTTCAATAAGTAATAACCTGCTCGGTTAGGTGCGTTCAAAAGATTTTGTCCTTCGTGTATAAGCTGCTCACTGACTAAAATTCCGGTCAGATTAAAAATCTGCGCCATACCCGAAAGAGAAGAGTTTAATTGGAAAGTACCGCCTTGAGGAGCAATATTTACCAAAGTCATTGTTACATTTTCGACCCAATAAGGAGAAACAGGACAGGTAAACACCGAGAAGTTATCGCCTACACGAGTAAGTTCCACTCTGTATTCAGCCTGCATATCCAAACCTTCGGGAACATGCAGATACGACCTTGTAGCACCAATTATCAACTCATCGTTTTTGTACCACTGGAAAGCCGAAAACTCAAAACCATCATTGTGAGCTGCGTTCAAGACAAATAAAAGATTGTTCCAACGCTGTTGAATAATGTGAGATGGGTAGTTTACCGTAAAGGAAACAGGCACTTCAATATCTTCGCATATGAGGTCTTCAAAAACGATTGTCATATCATAATGATTCGGACGTACATCAAGAGGAATCGGAACACGAATAGGAGTTCCATCTGCCGGAACATTTAAAATATCTACAAATCCGTGCCCTCTGGCTCTGTTGTCGAACAGAACGCTGTAAACCGTTGGCCAGCCTCTTCCTAACGAGTAATGCAATTCGAAATAAGGCTCATCTCGGCAAACAGAGAAAGACCGTTCGCCAAACTCAATTTCGAATTCGAGGCAGTCCTGAACGATAAATACAGTTTGCGGTTCGCTCGAACAGCCGTATTGATTGTAAAGTACAATGGTGTACTCGCCTCCCGACAGTCCTGTTAAGGAAGCGTTCATCACTCCATTAAGCGACCAACTGTATTGTCCCGGTGAAAGCGAAACATTCCGAAGTTCAATCCGTCCGCTGTTTGGACCTGCCAGCACAGCGAAAGGAACAGCTTCAAATAGAATTTCAGCTCTCACAAGAAGTTCCAATACAACAACACTGTCGCATCCGAATTGAGTTTGCAACCAATGTGTAAACCGTCCGGATTGGTAGTAATATCTATCTACAAACCAACGACTTTCACCAAAACAAAGCGTATCTCTTTCTACCGGCACATCAAATGTCGGATGCACGGTGAGTTCCAATATGATAGTACTGTCGCAACCTGTTACTAAACTTGGTATTGTACGTTGAAAAGTTCCCGATTGTCCTAAGAGCAAATCACCAAACTGGTAGGTTTGACCCCAACATCTTTCACGACTAATAAAAGTGTCCTCAGTTGGACCGATAGAAGGAATTACAATGCGAATAGTCGTATCTTGGTAGCATTGACGGTCAGCCAAAAAGGCTGTTAGCGTAACATAGAGTGTATCGCCATCGTTGGGAACAATCAACTCCGGATGCTCCAAGAACGAAACAGCATAATTGGGTCCGAAATCCCAACGCCATTCATCAACCGGCATATCGGTATTATGTACTTCATTTCCGCCGGACATTGTCATTATATAGCTTTCATTATGAAAACGAATTATATTCTGACAATTTTCGGTAACAATCGTATAAGAAAAATCTGCTATGGGAAAACGCGGATACACTACTGTTGAAAGAATGAAGTAACAATTCGGATTTTCTATGAAAGAAACTCGGCAAAAAAAAGTAATTGTATCGCTCGGCAACACCTCTATTTCTTGTGCATGAGAAATAAAGATACTGTCTCCCGTAATCGGGTCGAATTTAAACCATTCATAGCGAAATCCATCCGGCGCTCTAATCACAGACTCCTGACCATCGCCGCAACTATTGACTTGTATTGAGCCTGATACACAGCCTAATGTAAAGTAGGCATATCCCATGTGTGCACCATGAGCACAATCGCGGGTTGTGAGACGTATTTGAATTTGCTGACCACGATATGGTTCCAAATTAAGTCCTATCGTTGTCCAGTCTTTCCACCTTATTGGATTCCTCGATGACAATCCCATGAAACTACTGGTAGGAGGTACAAATACTTCCCAGCCATCTGTATGATGTCCTGCAACAAAATTCGCCACTCCGCAACTTGGGTCTATATGATTGCCATGCCGGTCTAATATCTCTAAAGTAAATCTCGGTTGAGCACCATATGTATGACCCGGGTCTTGCAATACCACAGCATATCGCAAAAGCAAGACTGAGTTTATCGAATCTACTTCATAGTGAAAAACCAAACTTTCTGCCTCTGCACCAGAAGCCCAGTTCCCAAGTCGTATGGAAGCAAACGCGTCATCAGGTATTCGAGGTAAGCGACCGCCGGTAAGCGGGTCATAGCCGGGAGTTAAAATTACAGTATGACGACTGCGTATATCATCCTCGCCAAAATCAATCACTCCTACATTGGCACGAGGATTAGCAAAAGTACCGTGATACGCCGTTACCACTGCCGGATTGTGAAGCTCCATATAGTCAATACAACCTCTTCCCGGACAGTAAACTAATATGGAGTTTCTTACTGTCCACGCACTTGTATCACTATCGCATATTCCACGCACACGAAAATCGTACGCATCATTGGGTAAATCCGTTATTATCGTACTTGTTCCTGTGAAAGGACCTCGCCTTGACCATGTAAGATTTCTTCGTGGTTTAAATTCCAACTCATAAAGGGGCGAAGTTCCTGTCCAACTAACCCGCACCGTATCGCAATCTGATACATCTATTGTTAAATTCGTAGGTCTTGCACAAAAAGCTGATGTAATTTGTATATTATCAATACAAGCTCCTATCGGATTTCTGAAATCAGGGTTAGTATTGTTGTTTACCCAAATAAACACCAACCTATAAACTATACCGGTTTGTAAATTCGCATTAAAAGAATGATTTTGCCATTGAAGCTGATTATTCAAGGGAGTTGCACCAAGTTGAGTAATAATAGCAGGAGCAATCCCTGAGATTGGATTGGAAACCGGTGTTGCCCCGTGGCCGGGATGCATCAACAACACATATAACCCCGGCGCACCCGAATGACTTCCTCCGGTAATAGTCGTTCGCCAATCGAAAGAAATATTATGTTGCATATTTCTTGGCACAGAAAATTCACGATAAGCTACCACTACGTTAGGTGTATGACCGAATTGCGGAGTGATTAGGCAACTATCCGGAACAGTAATGTACAAACCATAGCGACCCTCACTGCGCGCACCGGTACCTATTGTCCACCGGTCGTTGGTTAAATGTCCTTGCGGACCATGGTTCAACACCCAATAACCACGTGTCGCCGGATCTTCAAATCCTTCGGAAAATGGAATGGGAACTAAAGTTTGTGCGTTTACCGAAAAAAACAAACCAAATAAAAAAACACTCAATAATAATATGTACTTGTACTTCATAATGTGAAAGGATAAAGTGACTAAAATATTTTACAACGACAAGATGATACATTGTTAATGAAACAACGCAAAAAAGGCAAAAGTAATACAAAAAACAAAAAATACAAACAAAAAACTATATTATTTTCAAAAAAACGTTCAATTCGTTTTTTTGAAAGTTTACATGCATCACTTATCTTACCAATACTCTGAAATTTTGCTGCAGTCCGTTGTCTTGATGAACTCTTACAACATAAGACCCTGCCCTATCCGAAACAACCAAAGGATGTTGACCGCCGCTATTTATGCGAACCTGACTTTGCATTATTCCCATCACATCATATATAAATACATCTGCGCCAACTGCCAAAGTCAATATAGCCGATTCGTTTACTTGCAAAATAGTAGGAAAAAGACTTACTGAAAATGGTATAACTCTCTTTTCCGGCACAAATTCGCAAGTAAAAACTGATGTGCCATCGGAAGCTCTGGTTAACAAAACCGAATACCCTGTTCCAAATTCCAACTCTCCATCTCGTATATGCAAATACGGTCTTGTTTGGTCGTGCAAAGCTCTGCCATCCTTATGCCACAGAAAATCTGAAAATTCAGTTCCTATATCAAGAATGGCTATTACATTATTCCATTTCTGAATGAGCATACTGCTTGGGTAATTAATGGTTATCTGCAAAGGCACGGTGTCATTACCACAATTTTCGTCCATAAAAATAACGTATGCGCGATAAATTCCCGGTATATTTTCCGGCAATATTCGTATGGAATCTTTAGCACCTATTGTCAGAAGTCCACCCCTATTTAATTCCTCATTGTTAGGAAATTCTACTTGATACGAGACATCGCCGAAGCTCGACAGCACTTCGTAGTGCAAATAAATAGCAGGCTCATCGGCACAAATATCAAAATGTGTGTCGGAGAGAACTTCCACCTCTACGGCTCTAATTATCCTTAAATTCCAAGTTATGGTATTATCTTCTGCACATCCATACTCACAAGGAAAAGATGTTATTAACACCGTCTCTGTCGGAACTACAAACAACTCTCCTTCAAACAAATACATTGATTCTGTGGTACAAATTATGGTGTCTTTGAGTACGTGTGTCGGACCTCCGAATCTTATATCGAGCGCTCTGAAAATACTATCGCAGCCATGTACACTTCTCACGGTATCATTAAGCACTCTATTTGTCCATATCTGCGTAATGCCATCGGACAAGGTATAAGAGCTTCCAAGACAAATCCGAATAATAGTAGTAGTATCAGGTTCTTGCCGCAGACGACGGTCGGGAAGACTAATGGTTTTGACAAGAGTGCTATCACACGCCCAGCCCGAAATTCCGACTCGCAAACTAACATCAAAATCGCCTCCTTCCATCGGAAACTCAATTGGCAGAGGAGGAGTATGCGCTTCTGATGGTGCAATACTGCTATGTCCAAAATCCCAACGCGATGCTTCAATCGGCATCGATGCATGTATTGTATCTCCCCTTACTTGATTAAAATACACGACACGACTTGTGTTATGAAACTCAACTAAATTGGAACAGCTATCTACACGATGATACGAAAATTCGGCTACCGGAAAACGAGGCATCGCCGTTGCTTCCAATGTGAAATAACAAGGAATAGGCGTCTGAGCCGGAAATATCACCCTTACCCTGTATATCAACGTGTCATTCGGGGCTACTTCAAGTATTCTTCCGCCATCATGTATCACCGGTAGTGTATCTGTATCTGTATTAACTATCGGAGTTCTATTGGGGTCGTCTGCGCGATACCATACATACTGAAAACCCGGGGGAGCAGTAAAATGAGTATTTACCTCACCGCAAGTAAGACCTTCCAGCTCACCGCTGGCGCACCCCAACACAAAATAAGCATAACCAAAATGCGCACTTGGACGGCAATCTCGCATCGTGAACTGTATCCGCAGCGTTTCGCCATGAAATTCTCTCAAATTAATTCCGACCGTACTCCAATCTTTCCACCAATTCCTACCATGCTGATGCCATACAGCATCTCCTGCGTTATGCACCGCTACAAAACGAGCTGTACCACACGGAATAGGTTGATTGCCTCCAACAAGTTGATTTCCGTGAAATATTCTCAAATCGAAACGAGATTGCGTGTGTTCATTATGACCGCCATCTTCCAAAACAAGCGCATATCTTAACAGAAGAATTCCGGCAGACAAAGTATCGACAGTATAGAAGTATTCTATCCGTTCTGCCTCTGAACCGGCAAGCCAATTTCCCAGACGAACAGAAGCAATGGCGCCTTCGGGCACTGTTTGCAAACCACCGCCCGTTCGCGGGTCGCGCTCATCTATATCCCAATGAATGGTATGGCGACTGCGTGCGTCAGCGTAACCGAAATCCACTACTCGCTCCATATGCAGCTGGTTCGCTCCACCACCGGTACCATCGCCAACGCCACTACCCACCGGCTCGTCAATGGAATAAAAACCTCCTGTGAATGCGCGGGTATTCTCTTCGGTTAAACCTAAAAAATCAATACAGTGCCGTTCCGGAAAGCGAACAAAAAACGTTTGCCTTACCCAACGCCCTTCTTCTCCGTCACAAACGGCACGCACCCAAAAATGATGTCCTCCTTCTTCCACATCATCAAAGGTTATGCTTGTCGTTGTTGTAGTACCTTCATACCATTGATTTATTCGAGGATTATGTGCCCTAACTTCATACGAATCGGCAGTACCTGTCCATGAAAGAGTAAGCGAGTTGCCCGAAGCTGTTACGGTTATATTTTCAGGAACATCGCAAGAGCCTTGAGGAAAAATGCGTATATTATCAACGGCAGCTCCTCGCAGCCTGCTCGACACAGATATAGGCGTATTTCTGAAAACAAATACTAAATAGTGAGGCGTACCATCTGATACAAGATTGAACCAGCTCGTTCTCCAGCCGGAAGATGTCAATTTCTCCGTTGGCGGAGTTTGAGAAAGGTCTAATAATAGATGAGGGACTACAGCAGGAGGTGGGCTTATACCAACTAACACACCCTGAGAACTATTATTAATCGTAACATTTTCCGGCACCCAGGCTACCTCTAATATATGCTCTCCGTCTGCTATTCCTGAGAGCCAATCGAACGACAACTCATAAAGACCGGCAGTTAAATGCAACTTGCGCTTAGCTATCATCCTTGAGCCGGATGTAAATCCGGGAGTAAGTCCGCCATCATCCGAAATATAGAGTGAGTAATCACCGCCATTATTTATAGCCGTACCAATGTGCCACCTGTTCGCAAAAGAAGGAGGAGGATTCGTTGTTGTAAAATTCAAAGTCCAAAGTCCATGCGTTGCAGGATTTTCAAAATCTTCGCTAAAAAATTGAGTTTGAGCCGTAAGACCGGTTGCATAAAGCAACACAAACAGAAATACGATACGTGTTCGTTGTTTCATTTTCATATGTTTTTACTTTATAAGTTACGATTTACAAGAAGCCGGTTACGAGAACTTTCTTGTAACTGATTGATTATCTATATAATTCGCGTACAGCGCGAAGTTTTTTGCAGGTTGTGTATCTGATTTACACAAATCGCCCCGCAAAGATAACAAAAATAGCTCAAATACGATGCCGAAATTACAATTTGGAAGTTGAATGGCAAAAATTTAACATTTGCTCTGCTTAAAAAGCGTAAGAGCTTCTGACTTTTGAACAGAAGCTCTACGCTATTTTTAGAGTGTAGTTACGAGTTTTTTACCTGCACTCTACACTCTATAAAAACTACCTCACAATAATCCGACCGTGCATTACTTTGCCGTTTTTCGATATTGCTCTTATCACGTATGTACCGGAAGCAGGGAAAGCATCAATTCTGATTGGAAGCGGTGTCGGCTGTTGCCAGAAAATACGCTGTCCCGACATATCGTACACTTCTATCTCCAAATCACCCATGTCTTCCGGAGCTATAATCTGCACAAAATCACCTCTATTGATAATTGTTGGAATAATAGTCAATCCATGTACCGTTATAGTTTGGAAACCAACTCCGTCATCGATAGTCAACGTGACTATGAGTACGCTTTCACAATCACCAGTACCATCGCTTACAAATGTTGTATCGCTGTAAACTCCCGTAGGTGTTCCAACAGGGAAATGCCTTCCATGGAACGTAAACGGCAACTGGTCTGTTGTGATTGTTTCGTTCACAAATACGGTATCGGCATGCAGTACAGTCAGGCGCAAGATAACAAGACTGTCGCATCCAAAAGCGGTTTGCCTCAAAATCTCATAATCATTCGCAACAGGCGGTATGTTTATAAAACCATTCTCGACATCGGTAAACGGTACGCCCGGACAAGTAAATCCGTATATTATAGTCGGCACTATTTCCGACATAACAGTCAAGTTAAGCGTAACAATACTATCGCATCCGGCAGGCGTTAAGAAAGCTTCTTCGAAACTGCCGCTTTCTGTAAACACATTTCCGTTCCAAGTGAATGACCCTCCGAAGCATACAACTTCATTGAGCGTAGTTTTAATCGCATCGCGTACTGTTAAGAACAAGGTTACAATACTGTCGCAACCGGTTACAAGCGATTCAAAAGTTGCAGTAAACACTCCCGAACGAGTGAGTTCCTCGCCATCGAACCAAATAGATTGTCCTTGACAGATTGTTTCAACGTAATCTCTTCGAATGGTTTGCATTACAGAAAGATTCAATACCACAACACTATCGCAGCCTAAGTGCGAAGTCAGCTTGCGCTTGAAAACTCCGGCTCTATCGGCAACAAAACCATACAGTTCAAATGTTTCGCCTTCGCAAATGCTCGCATGTATCGTATGTTCAGCCATTGGCGTTACATTGATTGCTACCGAAATAAGGCTGTCGGCTGCAACGCTGCCCGGCGACAGACTGATACGATTAAATGTGTTTTCGCCAAGTTTCATTTCTTCGAAATCGACAAAGAATCCATGTCCAAAGAAATCATTTCCGAAGCACATTTCTTCCTGATGAAGCACTTTTGCTACATGATTTACGCTAACATTACCAACACGCAAGTCAACCCAGCGTGAAGTGGCTTCAGAATTATTTGCACGTCCGGATGTATGAGCAAGGAAAGCGATTCTTATTGATTTTCCTGCGTATTGCGACAAATCAACAAATGCTCTTTCGCCCCTTGCAGGAATTGCATCAAACACATAGTCGCCTGTATCATCATTTGCCCACACGGTAGCATTGTCAAGATTCCAAGTCAAACCGCCATCTACCGATACGATGACTTTGAGCTTATCGTTTTCGCCATCGGGAAGGTTAGGCGGTGGTAAAGCCGAATTCACTGCAGTAAGTGCTAAATCAAACGTTAGCCAAACATCTTCAGCAGGCAATTCAATCAACGGAGTTACCATCCAGATATTCCTTAATCCCCAACCAAGCGTTACTCGCTGATGCGGAGTACGCAAACCAATAGCACCGCTGTGCACCCAGTTAAATTGAGGATTTACGGCACTTTCAAGCTGTCGGGAAAGGCTCGAAGTACTTATTACACCGCTTTCGGGGAAAGCACCACCAAAGCGACCCCAACCTACCGGCTCGTGGCGAACAACTGAGAAATCGTACAAGTAAGGAACAACATGTGCCGTTCTGAATGTAATCGGCTCAGAGAAATCAGTTACTGCATCTCCCTCACAGTGCTGTTTAACCACAGCAATATATTCCGTTCCGGGCAATAATCCGGTGATTTCAATCGGACGGAAAGTATCTACCTTAATCTCATGCACCACACTGTCCGATTCGGTTGTTTTTGCAAGCATTGCAGTCCAGCCTAAGCCGGCAACAGCACCGGAACCGAGAGGCAAATAGCTTAATGTTACCGAAGTTGATGTAATATCGCTTGCACTCAAATTAATCGGTGTAAGGCAAGGTCCAAGCGGCTCTATTGTAATATCCGACAAAAGCATTCTGTTTTGTCCGTTTGACACCGGAAAGTTAGAAAGAAATGTAACATATCTTCCGGCAGCACCCACCAACGGTATAACAAACTCCTCAAAGAGCCAATTATTTTCTTCGTTACCGGCTTGCTGCCCATCTCCCAAAGTAACCAAATTTTGTCTTACCCGAATAGTATCTATCGGAACAAAAGTAGAAATATCATGCTGGTCGGTTACCGTTCCTACAATAATAGAGCGTGGACCAACACTTCCGGAATTTACAAGATATCCTCTACCCGGAGTTACCACGTTCGATAAGATACCCGAACGAGCATAGAAACGCAACTGTAAGGTATCCAAGTCACCGGCTACCGGAGGCATAATTGCATACGCGCCATTGTTGCTCGGAGTTTGATTATTAATGTCGAAATACAACACCGCTCCTGTACCGAATGGACCACGTCCAAAATTACGGTTAGCACTCGTTCCCGGTATAGATGGACCGGCTGTGCTACTGGCAAACTGATTAGAACCATCTCGCGCAATATGCGGTATTCGTGCCTGAGTTGCCGGTGCGTTTATATTTCCTACTACCCAACACTCGGGCGCAAGGAAACTGTTCAGATTACTTCCTTCCAAAACATTCGGAACACCATGCGCCGTTGCAAAATTCCAAACATGTTCCACAAGATTAGGAGCACAAGGAGTTCGTATCTCAATTATGTTCCAGCGCGATTCATCACCATCACAAATTGCTCTTACAGACACTCGATAAGTGGTTTGCGGAGTAATGGCAAGACCTGTTATGTTCGGCACAGTAACCGTTCCCAAGAATATCACGCTATCAAGCGAAAGGTCTTCCATTTTCACTTCCCAAGCAGTATTGCGCGTTCCAAGCACATTCCATACCAAGTCGCCAACTGTTGATTCTGCATTCAAATTTTCTAAACGAATATTATCCGGTATAGCACAAGCAGTTTCTGCCGAGAACCACACATCATCAATCCAAAGGCGGTGAAGTCCGACTACATTGGCTCTGGAAGCACTTAGGGCGAAAGCTATGTATTTTCCTTGCCCAACACCGTTCAACGGTACGGAAATATCATCCCACAAGAAGTTGTTTGCCGGAGATTCAACATCTGTTGTTGTCCAACGGCTCAATGGTACTACCGCTATTCTTTCAAACGTACTCCAATCGCCCGGGTCAGTCATTGCGCCGACTATAACGTGCGGATTCCTTGGAGCAGCAGTTTCATTAACTACTACTCTTCCTCTATCTGCTACTATCGTTCGTGTTTGAGCACCGGTTGCCACCGAGCGTGCGCTGAAATTTATCTGCAAGGTATCAAAATCGCCTGCTAACTCAGGTAAAACTGCAAAACTGTATGGTACCGTTGGTGCTGAAACAAGTAATTCCAAAGCGACAGTACCTGTCTTCGCAAAAGTCTGTCCGCTGGCAGCTGCGGTTGTGTTGGGGCGAAGTATCGGTATTAAACTGTTACTTTCAGGAACATTTGCCATCCACATCCAACAACGAGGTATCGGATTTCTGTTTGGTATCGGATTTGGTATTCTACCTTCCGACACTTCAAATCCGAAGAACGCAGTATTTGCATCAATCAAACAGTATGTTGTAAAGCTAATCGGCACTGTCCAGCGACTGAAATCAACGTTTCCGCAATAGCTTCGTACATATACATCGTGTTCTGTATCGGGAGTTAATCCTGTTAGCTGTACAAAACTTGTATCAACCTGCACAATATTACCAGTGCCAAGCTCGAAGCCTGCAAGTCCGTACTGAACTTCCCACGAAGTAGCGGCAGTGTTCTCGTCCATTGTCCAGAAAATTTCTGCCGTACTACCCATAACTCGCCTGGTGTGAACCCAAGCAGGACGAGCGCAAGTAGGCGTTAAAATCAACTCAATGTCATCAATAATTATCTGACCTGTTTGACCGGCTACGAGGGAATCGGCATTGTTTTCGTTAAGGGCTCTAACCATAGCAAAAACCAAGTGCTTATAATTAAGCACATTTGCAGAATTTGCCAAAGACGACAAGTCGTAAGTATGTCTGAACCACGCAGTAGTTGTCGCTCCAAAAATTGCGGCATTACAAATCGTATCTATCGGCGTAAAACTACTCAACGTCAAACTGTCAGGATGCGCTGTTACTCCCACCACCAATTTCGGACGGCTGGTTACATTCGCATTTCTGGTGTAGAACGTCAGCGTTGTTTTCGATATATCTTCAACAGCTATCGCCGGAGAAATAGCCATCATATAATGGTCAACAGCAGAAGCAGTTAGACTGAAATTTAATCCTCCAACTCCGCCCCGAGTGAAATTATTACCGGCAGCTCTGCTAACAGCAGGCATAAGAGTGGTTGCAAGCGCTCCGGGCGTACCGTTAAAACGATTCCAGCAAGGAAGCGTTGCCGAAATCCATTGCGTTCCTTCTGCAACATAAGTATCAAAATTTTCGAAGAAAGGCAATGGGAATGACGGCGGACAGATAGTTCTGAAATCCTCCACAAGACTCCAACGTCCTGTTTCGGTTTCCGAACACACTTGTCGTACATACACAAAATAGATTTCCAAAATGCCCAAACCGGTAGTCGTATAGCTTGTTCCGGTAACCGAAGCAAGTACATGCACTTCCGGATTTAGGGCAAGATGCGGTGAACTCAAACTATCGGCAGGTAATCGCGTACGGCTAATCAACACTTGATAGTCGGCTGTTGCATCGCCAAGCCAAGAAATGATTGCGCTTTCGTGCGTAATATCCGATATTCTAACTCTTGTCGGTTGAGGACAAATGCCAATGGTATCCAAACGCACATCGTTTATAAGAACGTTATTGCTCGTTCCGTATTCGTCTCCAAACAGCGACAAGAACATCACGCGCGTACCGAAGTTACCATCAAAGTCTCCTTGATAATCGGCAAAACTTACAACAAAATCGAGGAATTCCGCCTGACTTCCTGATGTGTTCGGTGTTATAGGCGAAAAAACCGTGTCTATTGGAACAAAAGAGCCTATGTCTGCCGGACTGGTAACCACACCCACTATTATTCCGTTCACAGCAGTCGCAACAGTGTTGTTCATTGCTGCCATTCTGAAAGAAAGCTGCAAACGGTTGATGCTGTCAATATCTATCGCCGGCATAATGGCGAAAGTTCCGTTTTGTGTTGTTGACTCTTGAATATTCAATGACCTTCTGGAACGGTTTGTGCCATTCGGATTCTCACCAAACATAAGCCGAGGTTGAGTACTGCCCACAACGTGTGGACCGAAAAGCCTGCCCATCTCCCAACAGCTCGATGCAAATGCTACGGAAGCAGTTGCATTGTAATTGTCAAATCGGTATGTACCGGGTATTCCGGGTACAGCAGGAGTGCCAGCCCAAGCTTGACCGCCTAATTGACCCACAGTTACCGGCTCACAAGTAGTGCGAAATCTGCTGCCCGCTGCCCAAACACTCGCTCTGTTGTCGCAAATACTGCGAACAAAGAATGTATGAGGCAAGTTTGAACCCAAACCGGTAAGTGTTACCGTTGGATTTCCGCTTATCGTATCTCTAAGTACAATGTTCGCTGTTACCGTTTCGGGATTTACAACAGCGTCTGTTTGCACTACCAATACTTCCCACTGTGTTTCGTCTTCGCCCGGATTCCATAGAAGCCTTGCACCGCCAAAATTAACATCAAGCGCGCGCAAATTTTGCGGAGGCATACAACCAAGTCTGTCAACGGTTATATTGTCGATGGACATAGAAGTTCCTCCTGATACTGCCGGACGGTGGAAAGCAATTCGGTTGCCGTTTCCTGTGTATTCACTGAAATTAATAATAAATTCGCGTGCCACATTTCGTTGAAGACCATCTATGCGTTGTATCAACTCAAAACTTTCAAAATCATCGTCGGTTATTACACCTATTTCCATAAAAGGATTTTGGTCGTGAGATGTGTGACCTATCAAGAAAGAAAGAAACAGCTCTTGAATAGGCACATCAAACTTTGGCAAAACCGCCATCTGCGGATGAATAACCGAACCATCCGACATCATGGTCATCGCTACCGAATTCTCGGGAAATAAAGTAGTTTGCGCACCAATACTCGGAGTAAACCCACCACCGATAGTACGTATCGCAGTAAGGAAAGTCCAACAACGCGGTGCATTGGGATGAATAGATAAATCTCCTGTTGTCGGATATCCTTGTCCGTCAAAACCTTCAAAAAACGGCACGGAAGCAGGTACACAAAGCGTTCTGAAAGAAGCCTCCCAAGTCCATTCGCTAAAATTGTCCTCGTAACAAACCGCGCGTACTTGATAGAAATAAGTTACCAAGTTAGGAAGTAGTTCCGTTGCCAAGAATGAATTTGTATCAACGATGGTGTCAATCGCAACTACTCTTACATTATTAACAACATGCAAAAGTCTTACTTGATACTGAGCTGCTCCGGTAGCGCTCCAATCAAACTGCGCCGTAGTGGCACCCGGTACAACTGTAACTCCTCTCGGCATTGCACAATAATCATCGGGTATGAGTTCTACCAACACGGCATCAATATCTACTGTTGTGGCGGTTGTACTTGTGTTGAGCGCACTCGGACGTATGGCAATAATTCTGCCTTCACCTGTATAGCTCGAGAAATTGACAGAATAGGCTATCCAAGTCGTTGTTCTTGCAAAAACCGTATCAATCGGGACAAAACTATTGTGGTCGTCGTGATTGGTCATCACGCCTATTTCAATGCTGTTTCGGTTGTTATCAATATCAGCCTGCGCTCCTGCACGCGCCTCAAAAACTACGCGCAAATCTGCCATATCAACTCCATCGGGTATCGGCGGAAATGCAAAATGTGTTCTGTGAAGCGGATTTCGTCCGGTTACTCGCAATCCATGCGTTCCTGTACGTCTGCTGGCAGCAGTAGTAGTTATATGAATCGGAGTAGTAGTAACTTCAAAGCGTGTGATATAACAAGGAGCTATCAGTTGTGATGCAAGTTGAGAGCCGGGTATGCGTGTATGCGGTCCTTCACCAAAAGTGAAAGTATGCGGTATTGCTGAAAACGGCGCACAAGTAGTTACCATGCTAATTACATTCGACCATGCACCTCTGTCCACACCCACGCAGGCAGCACGCACATAAATAAAATATTGTGTCTCGGGCGTTAATCCTGTGACAGTTACGCTATTTGTTAGGATTCCCGTTTGGCTGAAAACAACGGTGTCATTGCCCAGTGATGGATTAGTCAACAAAGCTGTTGAAACGATAATTTCGTAAGCCTGCGCACCCACAGAGGCATTCCATGTGAAACTTGCCGAATTGTGTCCTACGCGAGCAGCACGTACATTCTGTATCTTTCGGCAAGAAGGTGTCAGCTCTATTACTACGTCGTCGATAAAGATAATGTTATCTCTATCAAAATTCGACAGAAAAGCAACATATCTTCCTGCTCCGGTATAGCCATCAAAAGGAATAATAAATTCTTCGAAATGACTTAATGCCGTGATTACAGCCGTATCAATCGGAACAAAGGTTGTAATATCCGTCGGGTCGCTCATGATGCCGACAATAATTGACGAAGCCAAATCAGCACCAACGTGCGTATGCGCAGTTGCCCAAAAACTTACCTGCACCTTGCTCATGTCATCAACAACAATTTCGGGCGAAGCAGCGTACACCCACGCTCCCGCCGGAATTCTATTATCAACATGACCAACGGTAGTAACATTATTAGCCCGACCCATCACAAGGACGGTAGTATGGTCTCTCGAAAAGTTACCCCTTGTTCCGGCTGAGGTGGCGGTATTTACAAACGGACTAATCGGAGTTGTTGGCCAGCTTGTACCGTAAATCCAAGTTGCAGGACGACTGATTATGCCCGGATTAAGTTCCATATTGAAGTTTTGATGGTAAGGCAACGTAATAGTTGCTTGCGTTCGAAAAACAAACGCATCAGACCACACAGATTCTTCATCCGAACAAATGGATTTTACATAAGCGAAATAAACCGTGTTAATCTCGAGGTTCTCTAAGAAACACGAAAATGCATGTATAATGGTATCTACAAGCAATTCTGTTATATCGGCATTTTCCACATCATCCAAAGGCACAGTGCTTACACGCAACACAAAAGCATCGGAGTCAAAACTTCCAATCCAATGCAGTCTAAGTGAAGTTGACGAAACCTCCGATACGGTAGTAATATGAGGCTGGTCGCACGTAGGCATCGGACGTACTTGTACATTGTCTAACACAATTCCTCGACCAAACCTATCCGTTCCTTCAAAAGCAACTTGATAGGTTGCACTTTGTGCGGGTAGCGGAATAGTCGCCGTTTGCCAAAAAGGCACTCGGGTGATGTATTCCCTTAAAAGTATCCAAGGCTCATTTTCGCCTCTTCGATAAAATACCCTTAGCTCATCCACGTCGCCCAAGTTGTGATTTTGTGCGTATGAAAAAACTAAAATAGGTTGAAAAACTTGGGATAAATCCATAACCGGCGTTATGAGTTTGGTTACAAAACCTTGCGTTTGCTGCGTAGTATTACGCAAAGCAATCCGATAATTCCCTTCGGCAGCACCGACAGGCATGGTTCCACCGCGTTCTACCATCCAACTTGTATTTCCGACCACATGTTCTTGTGTCCAGGTTGCAGGTACAACACCGCTTTCAAATCCTTCTCGCAACGCGAATTCGATTTGAGCATTCACCAACATCGCTCCAAACAGGAGAAACAATGTCAAACTTGCTTTGATAAAGTAGTTTTTTTGCATAAACGATTAAATTTAAAAATATGAATATTTATTTTTTTCTAATAACACACTGAAAGATACTTCTATCTTGTACAGAGAAACCAACGGCATTCTCGCCTTTCGGGCAAACCGATTACCATTGTAAGTCTCACTCCGACAAATAATGAATTCAAAAAATTGTTTTCTAACACCGCAGAACGCACCAATGAGTTCATCATCGGTCTATAGTAAGGCATTGGCAAAAAACCAATCATATCGCCAAATACCGGCATTTCATTTAGCGGTATTTCATTTCTCAACACATTTTCCCAGTAAGAGTTGTTGCGAATATTTGCCAAACCATAATCTCCAAAAAGTGCCAAACGATATGTTATGTTTGATACTCTAAAAACCCTGCCTATTTCTGCCGACAGCATATAATTAAGCCGCATCTCCACCGGAGAGTCAAACCTTGTTTGTCTTATGCCAAATTCATGCGGAGTTTCAAACGGTCCTAACAAATTAGGATAATAATAGTCGCCTATTGCTCTAACCGTGCCTCTTGAAGAACTATTTCCAAACAAATTCATTCCAGCTTTTCCGCCGACTAAAAAATAAAATCTTTGACCTTGCAATCCAAACATCAGCGGAATATTCAAATATCCTAAGGAGTTAAAATCTCTATTTTCCGTGTAGTAAAAAGACCCGATATAAAGATGTCCATCTGTATCTATCATATTACTTCTTCTATGAACAAAATCATCGTGGGCTAAAACTCCTCTCAAATTTTGAAATTCCAAACCGGTTTGCAAGATAAAAATTCTTCTGTGCAGTTCATATCCGCCACCAACTCCAAAACCAACTCTTCCCAAAGACCTGACATTGTCTGCATCATTCAATATATTGGTATATCCGCCTGCTCCCCAAAATGCAATATTGTGCCGATTTCTAACTGACTGAGCTAAAATGACATTAAATTGAAGCAATAATATCAAAATTATTGTAAATCGTATTTTGAACATCTTTTAAAAAGTAATTATGTGGCTTATTTAACTTTTTGTTTTAAAGAGACAATTTTAAGACAGCAAAGGTAGCGAAAAAATCAAACATTCCAAACAAAAAGTTACACTAATTCAAAAAAAACATTCGATTTGCTTTTTGTTTGATAGCATATGGTGCAAAAAAGCTACATTATCTTATCACTTTTACCGTTTCTGTCATATTACCTGTAAACCGAATAATATATACTCCTTGTGCCAAATCGTGATTTGGAATAGAGAATTGACCGGTTGCAGGCAAGTCGTACGAAGCAATCATTTGTCCTGAAATGTTAAAAATGGCAACCGAAGTAAAATCGGATGTGTAGCTCAATTCAAATGAATTGGCAGTTGAAAACACGCTTGTTCTATTCGCTTTTACAGACGGAACATTGCTTAAACTCGGGTCTGAAACTATCAGTCTGAGATAAAAAACTTCGTCTAAAAGTTGGAAGCCATCTCCGATACTGTAAACACCGGTTATGCCGGTTGAAACAGTAGTAGTGCCAAGAAGTCCGAGACGAATATTTGGTGCTTCCGGCTGAGTAACTGTAACAAAATACAATCCGGGGTCTAACACCAAATCAACATAACTATCCGAACGAGCAGACAAACGTATATCGTATTCCCTAATTGGATTTTCGGACGGCATAGGTATCAAATCAAACGACATAGAACCGCCTACTGTTTGTACTGTTCCGCTTTCGGCAAGCACTTGCCATACAAGAACTTGCGAAGGTCGCGTAGGCATGCCCACTGGATAATTTAGTCTGAATATAACCGAATCTAATTTCACACGATTTACAAAATTAAATGCCATGCCAATCACAGCAACACGACCCGCATATCCATATCCCCAAGTTATAATGCCATTATCGCGCGCATATAAGCGGTTCGACAAAAGCGGACTTTTAAACTCGGCTGACACTGTTTGATTTAATCCATCGGCAGAAGTAAAATCGGCAAATATTCTATACACATCGCGTGTGGTTGCCGAACTTGGTTTATCAAACGTAACAGGCTGTACAGTTTGAGTCATAGCAAAATTTTCAGCAAAAGCCAGCACACCCAAACGAGAAGTTGTTCCTCTGAAAAATTCGGATTGATTTTTTTCTACTCTTATGGTTGTGTTCAAATCCGTCAAACTATTTCTGCCTCGATTTTCGACCGCTACGCGAACAGAGTCAACTGCAGGAACCGCCAAAAAGTCGGGCGAAATGGTGTACGGAAATATCGGCGCGAAAATATTTGCTCTAACTTCCGGCGTTGCCGACAATTCGTACAAAGCTATGTGGTCAAAACCAAGTGCATTGTATCCGCCGTGAGTCAGTGTGCAATAGTGAATTCCGAAATAATGTATGCCGGTTTCCGTTGCCGTAAAATTGACTCTCACTCTATCCCACAACCGAGCTTTTGCATTTGAGCCGGTGTAATCCATAATAACTCTTGTCAAACCTGCCGGCGTTGCTGTTCTTCCAATGGCAACTCTAAACTCATCGAGACGGGTAGGATTAACGAGACCGGGCGCAAAAACGTACATCTCAAAACTATATTCTACTCCTGCCTGCAAATGAAAACCCGAACTGATAATCCACATATTAGGATTGGCATTCCATCCGGGAACTACGAATGCATAAGAAAGACTTCCGAACATCCCCGGAATGGGAACAGTTGTAGTATCTGTCCCTGCTGTTAATTGTTGTCTCAAATGACCGACACCATGCCAAATATTTTGGTCATTTACAACACTATAACCATAATCGGATAAACGCGCTCCCAAACGACTTTCAAAATCTTCAAAATAAGGAAGCGTAAAATTGTTGGTTGTTCTCAACTCTACTTCACTGCGATTAAAGCTACTAACTAAACGCGGGTTTTTATCTTTTTGAAGCAGTTGTTCCGCCGCATTTTCCAAATTTGTACTTAATCTTGTTTCGGTTTGGTTTAATTTAAAATTGAGTTGCTCCTGTGGTACAAAATTCTGCGGTACAAAAGCAAAAGCAGTAAACGAAAGCAACAACGCTGTACTCAACAGCAATGAAATGATAATTTTTCTTTTCATACATAAATGGTTTTTGAGCAATGCGCAACGCGTGATGAGTAATGAGTTAGTAATTACTCATCACGCATCACGCGCTTACACATTACAATATCTTACTTTATAACTTTTACAGATTCTACTTTCGCGCCTGCAAATCTTACAATATAAGCTCCTCTTGCCAAATCAGCAGTTGGAATTACTACATTACCGTTTGTCGGTAAGTCGAGTACTCTAACAGCTTGACCTGCAATATTGAAAATAGTAACAGTAGTGAAATCAGACGTATAGTTCAATTCAAATGCACCTTCGGAAACGAATACATTCACATTTGAAATTGTCGGGTTGCTTACGTTCGTTCCTCCTTCTTGTACAACAGGAATTGTTACAGAAACGCCATACAAAGATATTACGACTTCGCCCGAACGTTCTGTCATGCCGGAAGGAAGCGGCTCGGCTGAAAAGAACATCAACATAGCCCTACGACTGGCGAACAAATCAGCATCAATTTCCACTTCATTAATCCAATTGGGAACTATAATCCGTAGAGAATCTTCAACAGCCGGATCTAAAAAGTTAAATGCCGAGAATATAGGGAAATCGTTAAAATTTTGCCCTTGGTTGTTTGCACCTGTTATACCAATACCGCCGGCAGCAGGAAATACAACAACTATCTCATCATCAAAAGCCACTAAACAGTTGAAAATTCCATTAAATTGAATATACATATCGGCTCGTGGTACGTTTGTGCCTGGAAAATTGAATGAATGTATAGCCAAGTTATCGCCGTGCAAAGTGTATGAGTGGCCTCCAAATTCAGCAGTACCCATAAGGAAATTGAAGTTCCATGTGGCATCAAATCCGGTTACACGAACAATAAATGCTCTTCCGGCTTCAATTGCAAAAAAGTTGGGAATTCTGAAAGGACCTGCTTGTTCTTCAAACTGGAAAACAAACGCGCCTTGCGAAGCATTCGCCGTAGGTACAAATTCTCTTGTGGTTGATTCTGCAATTTTTTCGCCGATAGTTCCATTCTCATTCAAGTAAAAAAGTTCCAGTCTCATCTCGCCGCCATCAGGAACAATAACCGGCGTACTTGAGCCAGCGAGAATACTCATACTTTCAACCCACAAGGGCGATGCCAACGGAGGAATAATTTGCATAACGCCTCTGACAGGACCATCTGCGTTTGAATATTGCGGAGAAAATGCATAGCCAGCCTGGAAGCCTGTGAATAAGTTTCCTCCTCCAGGACGATTTTCCCACGCATTTGCCATCGTTAAAGAATGAAACTCCAACTCTTGACTTCCTTCCACTTGCGCTATTCTTCCCACAAAAGAGGCAAGCATCAAGTTACCATCTGCTACATTATCGCCCATTGCGTACGAGGCAGTGGCGGAAGCAGTGGTTGCTGTAACTCTTGGAAGAAAAAATGAAGCAGCGGCTGTCAATGGATATTCAAAAGTCAAAATTCCGTTCGCAGCAACCCCATCCTCGATTGGAGTATTTGCTTCGTTATCAAGTGTCCATGTAAAAGTTGCGGTTTCGGTTGCACTCGGTCTGAAAACGAGCGGAGTCATTGCCGGGGCGTGCACTCTAAACGCATTAAAAAGGCGATAATCACGTAAAAATCCTCCAAAAAGAACTCCGCTAGGCGGGGAGTACCAAACATCTAGCTCGCTCGCAACCGAACGCAACTTAAACGCACTTGCCAAATCAGAAAATGCAACTGCTTCAAACTCGACATCAGAAGCCGTAATTTCTTTGTTAGCAAAAGACACAAATTCTTCCGCTTTTTCCAGCGCTGCAAAGTCAGTACTTATACCAGGCAGAAGGTTAAATCGCTCCATGTTAATTTGTCTCGAATCAATTGCCAACTGCGCAAAACTCATTGATACCGCCAATGAGAAAACTAATAAAATGTTAAACTTTTTCATATTTATTTTTTTTAGTAAATGAATAAAAAATATTTGAAACTAATAAATTATATATTATTATCTGAAAAATAAATCAAACCACTTATTCGGATTGTTTCTGCTTTGAAACCGGAAAGTAGTCGGCGCAAATCCGCCATCTTGAAAACTCACACTGTAAGTATCAGCTGCGAGCATAGCAATAAAAAAAGAAACATCGCATTGTTCGTAAAAAACACGTCCGTTAGCATCCATTATGCCTGTAGCTGTTATCGACAGTTCGTCATCACCAACTTTTGTTACATCAAGTCCTATAAACCCTACAACAGCTCCAGCTTCAACAACAAGTGATGGGCCAATAGTTCTGTGATTCACAAATCCGATGAAATTCAAGCTAATAGAAAACGACGCAATTTTATCTTCAACCATTGTATAAACCGCGTGTATATCCGCGCTCATGTCCGCACTGCTCCCGAACACCGTAGGTACAGTTCCATTATTTAGGTTATCAATAAATACATCAATTGCCGGTGCAATTTGAATTCTTGAATCAAAATTCACATCTGCTGCAATTAATTGTGTTCTTTCTTCGTTGAGAACAAATCGCCTTACTGCGTTACCGCTGTTTTCTTCAACAAAATTTTGCGATAACGTAATTCCCTCAGCAGTAACTACAAAAGGAACTCGTCTCGCCGCTATGTTTTCGTCAATAATAGGCATTACGAATGTGCTTGTTCTTCCGTTTGCAAAACTAAATTGTTCATTTCCAATGTTAAGAACTAACAAAGGATTAGTGCTGAACAAATAATCTCTCATTTCATCTACTTTGTCAAGATGCACAGACCAATCCTGATTGTCGGGCAAACGGCGCATTTCTACATGTGTATTGCGTTTTACGCCTCTCAAATGAACTACATCGGGACTATGACTTACAATGACAAATTCAAAATCGCCTTGCATACCTTGACCTTGAGGCGGTCTGCTTGGGTTGGCAAATTCGTGAATAATCGGGTTTTCTGAATCAAACGACAAAACCGTTGTTTGAATCGTTCTAACACGATACGTTCCTGTTCCTGTTGCAGTTTGATTGTTTGTGGTAACATTTCTACCCATCATAGTTGCCATTCCGTCTTCGCCAAACCGTACAAGCAAAACGTGTCCTATTTGTGTATTAGTCGGGAAATAATGCATTTCCCAACCGTTCGGTGCACTTTGCAAGTGTGCCAAAGCTTCTGCTGCATTTGCTGCTAAGCGATTTGCCGGCGATTCGCCGAATATATCTTCGTCAAGAAACAAGTGGTTGCAAGAACTGAACGCAACGGCAAACGCTACAATTGATATTACAAAATATTTTCTTTTCATATCTCTTTTAATTTTGTGTCTTTTCTGTGCAAGACTGTTGTTGTTTTATTTTATTGCTGTGGGCATGTTGGACAAGAACAGCCAAAGATAAAAATATCATCATCGCTCCAGTTTAGCGAGTTTGTTCCCAATTGGGGCTCTTCTTCGCCAAATGTAAGAAATTCCATTGTCAAGACTTCTTGTGCTCTGCGCAACGAAATTTCACGCATCAAGTCCATATCCAATCCCCAAATTTCCCACATATAAGTTTTTATGATTGCCAGCTTTTGTTCAATAGCCTGACGTCCGGTAATGGAAGTAGCCGGAACAATGCCGGTTGCTGCGATTTGCATCCAACTTTCCCAAGTAGCAGGATCGGTAAGTATGTACGCCGTAAACATTTCTACAAAATCTTCATCTGCCGAAAATAACGAATACGGAGTAATAACGCCTCTGCGAAATGCTTCATTCCGTGAAACTGATGGCCAATCATTTCCTATATACACTGCCGGCGTTATCTCTCTGAAAGAGAGCGGATACATTCTAACTTGGTGCAAAATATGTGCAAATTCATGATGCATTACCCAGAAATAAAATCTGTTTAAAAAATCTGTATTCATTTCCAAATGATTTACCATATAAAGCGTTACTTTCATCCCTCCCTCAGCAGTACCGAGTGTAAACGTACCATCGGCGGGATTGTAAGCGCGAGAGCCAATAAATTGTATTATTCTCGGCGAGGTAAGTCTCAAGAATTCTTCACTAACCGCTTCCGCGTAAGCATCAAACCATACATGTTTTGTTATTTGTGCCATTTTTTTGGCAAGACCCAATTCGGCAGGAAGCAAATTGTATCTAAAATCGGATTCCATGTCCTCATATCGCCACAAAACTCTTACATTGAACGGCTTCACAAAGTTTTCAATCAACCAATAGTCAAATGCTGTTCGCACGGGCGGATTGACATCAAAGATAGACGGTCCTAATTTTTCCTCACTGCACGAAGTGAATGTGAATGAAAGCGTACACGCTATCAATAAAGCTAAAATTAAATGTATCTTTTTCATAAAATAAAATTTTTATGTGTTTAACTTCTCTTTAAATTATCTTCTTGGATTTTGCTCCACACCTGCTGCAGCCACTGTTTCGGGTATTTGTATTGCTCTGCGCGGGTCGTCATAAGTTAAAATATCACCCGTTCTTATCACAGTTAAGTCTTGTACATCTCTGCGAACAATCTCGATACCATGTCGTCTTATATCTTGCCAGCGCAAGCCTTCATGCATGGTAAGAATTCTTCTGAGATGTAATACCGCATGCAACAAGTTTTCTTGAACACTTCCTTCTACTATTCCCGAATCGGGATTCATTAGGCGTTTTTTGGGAGTCGGCACAAGCGGCGTGTGATAAGGCATGTTGTTATAAAAATTCACGATTTGCTCCAACGTTCGCGGAGTTGTATTCGCGAAATTTACCATAAACGTATTCATATCGTTCACCGCTTCTTGGTATCTTCCTAACATAACAAGTGCTTCCGCGCGCATAAGCAAAGTTTCATCGGTAGTGAAATGCACTTGAATGATATGTGGAAATCCAATTCCTGCTATTGGGTCGGTTATTCGAAAGTATTCAGTAAATTTAAAGCTAATGATTTTGGGATTACCTCCGGCAAATCCTACCGACGGGAAACGATGTCCACCAGGCCAAGGAGTGCTTGACCTCGACGATTCTGTACTCGCAATAAGTTGGTTGTGTGCAAATCTTGTGGCTAAACCAGTAGGACCAAGTATACGAAAATGTCTCGATGACGCTACTGTATTAAGCAAGTTTGCATGATTATTCATAACAAACCAATTCGGGCGAAAATCACCTTGCAACTGCAAACTTCCGCCATGCTGCCAATCTCTCAACACCGCAGCCGGATTGCTTCCCAATACAACATTAGCGTATCGTACAACTTCTTCGAATCGCCGATAGTGCAAATTGAAGCGAGCTGCAAAAGCATGTGCCGCCCTTCTGTTGAAACGATATTGCGGTACAGCCAAGTGTCCATCAACAATATGAGGTAATGCCACCACAATGTCGCGATTGATGTTGTAGAATAAATCTGCCAAATTTCCGCGCGAATATTGGGGCGCTACCGTGCTTTCTATGTGAGTCATATAATACACTCCCAGTTCGTTAACAGCATTGCTTCCATAAGGCATACAAAAGATACTTGCCAGCAAAAAATGGTTGTATGCTCTTGTCATCAAAGCTTCTGCTCTGAGTGCCCGCAATGTGTGAGTCAGTCCGCCGTTTTCTCTTTCCAACCGCTCTATTGATATTAAAGCCAAGTTGGCATTGGCAATGGCACCATAAGCAGCTCCCCAAAATGCATGAGGCGTATCTTGGTTTATGCCAGTAATTTGAGCCCAATTGAATGCTTCCTCGTCGAGAGACGAATCTATATTGAAACCAGGACCTATCATGTGGTCAACATTGTCCGACGAAAATTCTGCCATTACCCATTCCGAAGAAGTAGTGTATGCAGCAACTAATAACTTATTGATTTGCTCTTCGGTATGTATGTCTGTGCGGTTGTCGAACGGCACATCTAAATAGTCGCAACTTGTTAATGCCACAATCAGCGACAAAGCCATTATATAATAAAATTTATTTTTCATCTTCTATATTTTTTAAATCAATTAAAAACTTGCTCTTACAAAGAATGTAAATTGTCTTGGCATTGGCGTTGCCACACCGCCCGCGTTCATAAATTCGGGGTCTTGTCCGTTCAGTCTTCTGTCGGCATACAGCAGGAACAGATTCACCGCTTCTATTCCCAGCGAGAAAGCACTCATGTTGTCGAGCATCATATTCTGCGGAAAATCGTAATGAAGTGAAACTTGCTGCAAGCGAATAAAATCGCCTCGAGCCACACGCGTCGTAGAGAAATTATATGCATTGTAAATTGTCCTTATGTTTCTTCCTATCGTTTCGTACTGTCTTCTCGACAAGATCGCGGGTATATCCGTATATCTTTCGTCCCCCGGCAGTGTCCAGCGGTTTCCAAATTCGCGCGGCATCGCCATGATGTCGTTGTATCGCGCGTTAAACACCGGATTGAGACGTACTACGCTTCCAAAGGCATAACTAAAAAATACGTTTGCTCTAAATCTTCCGAAAGTGAACTGATTGGATATTCCACCGGAAAAAATCGGGTCAACCGGACCTTCGTAAACTAAGTGGTCGAGACTGAAACTTTGGAAATTTACAAAATCGGTCGAAGTGATTGAACCATCCGGCTGTTTGAGCATTGGAAGTCCGTTTTCGTCCAATCCCATAAACGGAATTGAGAACACAGCGCGTGCCGGAAAACCTTGCTTAGCAAAACCTTCGCCCATAACCAAATCTATAACTCGTGTCGGATTGTCAAATCGAGTAATTTCTGTTACCGCTCGTCCGAGTATGTAGTTTGTTGTCCACGAAAAATTTCTGTTTGTCGGCGATGCTATAAAGTTTCTTGTAGAGATTGACAAGTCAAATCCTCTACCTCTCATATCGGCTACGTTAGCAAATTTCATAATATCACCGCCAACTCCTTGCGTTACTACACTTCCTATCAAGTCAAAATTTTCTCTAAAAAACACATCGAAAGATACATTTATGCGGTTTACGCGGTTTATCATTACAGACATTTCCATACCGATATTCAGTTCGTTCATTTTCTCAAAAGTAAGTTCGGTATTTTGCAGCGCGGCAATCCTCAATGCGCCTCGTTCTTGTATATCCGTGAACGGACGGAAGGGCACAAAACTTTCGATAAAAATCTCGGAATTGGTAATCCAGTCCGGCACCGGCATTGCCGTCAAACTGTACGACGACCGGAATGACAGAAACGAAATATGATTTCTCAATGGGCGGAAGAAATACTCTTCAGAAGCATTCCATCCCAAACCTACATTCCAAGTCGGCAGCCAAGGCGAGCCGGAAACCGACGATATATTTGTTGCTTCATTTCGGAGCGTCAAGTTTGCATTGTATTTTCCATCGAAATTATAGGTTACTGTTCCGAAACCGGCTAGCATTCTCCTGCGAGTCTCAACTACCGAATAATATTGATTACCTTGCTCAATTCCTTGTCTAAAAAAGAGATAAGTATAATTCGGTATCAATCCGTTGTCAAAATCCATTCCCCAACCGATAAACTGATTATTATATCTGTCAACTGCTGTTGTTTCATAACCGGCAAGAAAGTTGATAAAGTGTCTATCTCGAATTAATTCTCTCCACGAAAATGTGGTGCGCGTATCAAATGTTTTTACGTTGCGATTGGCTACTCGATAAACACCGGCAGTCGCTCCAGGCAACACAGTCATCGGCGGCAAATTCGGGTCGCGCGGGTCTCTGTGAAGAAGGCGGTTCATTTGACGTATTGCATCGTCTTCAGGCTCTGCACCTGCTCTGTACGCCATTGCTTGATTAGACCTTCCTGTAATGGTATGACTTTGACTGCTTGTTCTATAACTCATCGAAGCCATAAATCCAAATTCGATACTTTGCAGCCTTTCCGGTCTCCAATTGATTTCACCTTGAAATCTTGTTTCCAAAACGTTCAAATCAATAAAATTATTGTTCAATTCACGAAAAATATTGAATGGAGCAAAGTTTGCTCTGTAAAACGCATCCGGGTCCGCCGCGCGGCTTGTATGCAAAGCATAAGAAAACGGGTTGATGTCAAAATCCCTTCCAACCGTTCCGTGAACTGGGTCAATTCCTTGCCCCATCGTTCCGGGCGCGCGCTGTTCGCGATACGAAAAATTACCTAACAATCTAACAGAAAGCCCTCTAGTAAGATTATATGTTGTATTAAGACTTCCGGTGTACATATTTACATTACTTTGCAAAGACCATCCCGGGTCAGTCAAAACACTTAACGAAGCACGCGAAACAGCTCTTTCCGTACCGGTAGAAATAGCGACAGAGTGTCGTTGCATGATGTTATTTTGAAACAACAAGTCAAACCAATCGGTATTACGCCTTTCTGCTCGCTGTAAATAGAGATTCATGTCTTCTTCCCTATGGAGGAGCAAACCGGCATCTATCAAGGAAAACATTCTTCCATATATGCCAAAATCGCGCGCGCGGAAAGTTTCTGCAAAATTCAGCCAACCTTTGTTAGCCATTTCTTGTTTAATTCCCATTTGCTCTTGCGAGTTCATTATATTGAAGTTGCGGTAATTCGGCTTCATACGGAAAGTTAATTCGCTCGTATAATCAATAGAACTTCTTCCGGCTTGTCCTCTTCTGGTTGTAATAACAATAACTCCCGCCATAGCGCGTGCGCCGTAAATAGCTGTAACCGAGCCATCTTTCAAAATATCGAAACTTTCAATATCGTCGGGATTTAATCCTGAAATGGCAGAGGAAATCAACGTAATAGCATCACCCGACGAAAGCGCATCGTTACTCACTTCGACAATCGGCTCAACAATAACACCGTCAACAACCCAAAGCGGTCGTGAATCACCCAAAATAGAGGTTGCACCGCGTACGCGAATTCTCGGCGCAGCACCAAATGTGCCCGATACGTTTTGTACCGAAACACCCGCAGCGCGTCCTTGCAACGCACGACTGATATCAGTCATACCACCCAACATAACATCGGAGGCATCGAGCCTTTCGGTGGCAGCCGTACTAAAACGCCTGTCAATTACCTGCTTACCGGTAACAATAACATCGGCTAACAGCTCCGCATCTGGTTGCATTCTGATGTTCATTACCGCTGTTATCGGCAATTCTTGCCTCGCCATACCTACAAACGAAACAATTACATGTGTCGCGTTATCCGGTACAGACAAACTAAAATGCCCATTAAAGTCGGTTATCGTGCCAACTTCAGCTGCGCCTCTTACCATAATACTTGCGCCGATTACTTCTTCACCGGTAGAAGCATCAATGACAGTACCCGAAATAGTTCGAGCAAACCCGACATAAACACTCAGCAACAAACAAAACAAAACTAAAGTAATTTTTTTCATCATCATAAAATTGATATAAAACTCTTTTTATTTTCATTTAGACTAAAAAAACAGCATTTCAAGTTGCTTTTTGCAGTCAATTATCCAATCCTACTATCTATTTATAAATAAATTGAGCTGCAAAGATATGAATAAAAAGTAGAATGACCTAAAAAAATCGCTCTAAATCATTAAATTATTTCACATTTAACATTGTTAATACACAAAATTTCTTTATTAATTTCAGTGCTGTACACACGTTTTATATTGTAAATCAGAACAATAATTTTTTGGATTGTTGTTTTTATCAAAAAAAATATTACTTTTGAAATTCAATTTTTTATGTACTCATTATGTCATTTTTTGAATATTACTTCTCACGTCACCCAAGTTTTTCGGCATTTTTTGAATGTACATCCAAAAAAAATACAGGTTGTATTGTCGTTATACCGTGTTACAACGATGATTTTGTCTTTAAAACATTGGCTTCGCTGGAAAATACGGCGGAAACCGATTTCGCTGTCGAAGTAATTGTTGCGGTTAATTCGGGCGAAAATACGCCGAATGAAATTATTCAGGAAAACAAACGCATTTTCGACAAATTAAACGAACAAAGCGAGCGGTTGCACTACAAAAGATTTCGGTTGCTTCCGATTTTGATTGAAAATGTTCCGCGAAAAATTGCAGGCGTTGGAAATGCCCGAAAAATCGGAATGGACGAAGCTGTGAGGCGATTTGACAGCATTGATAAGCCGAATGGAATTATTGCTTCGTTGGATGCCGATTGTTTGGTGAGCGAAAATTATTTCCGCGCAATAGAAAAAGCGCACAAAGAAAATCCCAAAAAAGAAGGATTTGTTTTTGAATTCCAACACGATTTTGACAATAGTATATATAGCGCGCAAGAAATTGAGGCTTGCCGATTGTACGAGAATTATCTGCGCTACTACAAATCGGCGTTGAAAATGAGCGGATTTCCTCACAGTTTTCACACTATCGGCTCGTGTTTTGCGGTTACGGCGAATGCTTACGCAAAAATCGGCGGAATGTCGCGCCGACAAGGCGGTGAGGATTTTTATTTTCTGCACAAACTTGCGCAAATGACCGAAATTGCAGAAATCGACGAAACGCTCGTTTTTCCTTCGCCGCGCATATCGGAACGCGTTCCGTTCGGCACAGGTCCGACGGTGAAAAATATTGTGGGAAACGGCGAATTTCGCGTTTACAATTACGAATTATTTTTAATTCTGAAGCGTTTTTTTGATTGTTTCCAAAAATTTTCGGAAAATAAAAAGGTTGAATTGGCTGATATTCCGGCGGAAATTATCAATTTTGCAGGCGAGGAAAATTTATCGGCGATTTTCAATGAATGTTTTTCAAACGCGCAAAAAGGGCAAAATTTGAAAAAACGGCTTTTCTCGAAATTTGATGCTTTTTTTGTTGTCAAATTTTTGAATTCGTTTGGGGAAAGCAAGAAAAGCCCCCTAAATCCCCCACAGGGGGACTTTTTGAGAAGTGCAAAAATGTAGGGACGAATGGCATTCGCCCGAAATTCCAAAATTTGAAAAATTATGACTAAAAATTCAACAAACATAGCAAGTTTGGAAGCCTCCCTTGCGGGGAGGTTGGAGGGGCTTTTTATCCGCGAACATTTGCACGACGATGTACATCAATTATCGCTGCAAGCGAAGCGTTATCCCGACTTGGATATGAATTTCGTCATTCGGCAAATAAGCGGTCGGCAGAAAATTCGGTACAAAGTGCCGAGTTTTTATCAGTCCGACGAACTTATTTATCCGCCGGCTTTGTCGCTGGAACAGGCATCGTCCGAAATCACGGCGCAATACAAAGCCTCGCTTTGCGCGGGCGAAACTTTCGTTGATTTGACAGGCGGTTTCGGGATTGATTGTTTTTTTATTTCGAGAAAATTTGAAAAAGCCGTGTATGTCGAAAAACAAAAAAACTTGTGCGAAATTGC
>Ga0131853_10002925_pt1 | contig 30631 bp, 32 predicted proteins | sample TergutLab28metaG_FD_92764 | JGI IMG/M metagenome (GOLD analysis project Ga0131853, IMG submission 92764) | Labiotermes labralis P1 segment gut microbial communities from Petit-Saut dam, French Guiana - Lab288 P1 (version 2) (version 2) | ecosystem: Host-associated > Arthropoda: Insects >... | reverse complement strand
CACTTCGTGTCTTGGGGACAGGCACTCTGATTGAGGCAAGGGATTGCCTCAACCCCTTCGGGGCACTTCGTGTCAGTGAGTCAGTCCCCGTGACACTTCGTTTCGATTCCCTCTTGGACATTACGCCCCCCTACATTTTGTTTCAAACACACCCATCCTCTGCATGCTCCTAATATTTAGGTGTGCATCAATCCCACCTACAATTTTTTTTGCCGAAAAAAACTCGTCAAAAGACTGTAGGGGCGATTATCAATCGCTCGCACAAAATAAAACGATTAACCACCTCAACAGCACTCATTATTTCACAACATCAATTCTGGCGACAGGATGGCCGCCCCTACATATTTTGCGGTTATATTTATTTTTTTACAATCCGTAAGGGCATTCGCCAAACAAAACACTCCATAAGAGATTGGTTGAACTATAAAAGCAATACATTTGTCAAGTGTTTTCAACACTCTTGTTGGATATTGCTGTTACTAGAACAACCCCAACAAAGGGGTCAAAGACCCTTGTCAACACTTTTTTGCATATTATTTAAATGCTTTTATTGATAGTGGTAAATTGTAAAAGTTAAGTATATAATAAAAGAGTGGACAATGTTTTTCTAATTCAGGGCTTAAGTCAAAACGAGGTTGAAAAATTAACCGAAAGAGGACTAACAAACAAAACTCATGATAATGCTTCAAAAAGAAATTGGCACATATTTAGTGATAATGTGCTGACACTTTTTAATTTGTTCAATCTACTCATTGGAATTGCTCTCGCTCTTGTCGGGGCATGGATGCAGATGGCTTATCTTGTCATCATTTTGGCAAACATTTTAATCGGAATTATTCAAGAAGTTCGCGGGCGAAGGTTGGTTGACGGATTGAAAGTTTTATATGAGGGAAAAATTCGGATTAAAAGAGATGGAGTTGAATGTGAAATTTCACCAGAAAAAATAGTATTGGGTGACATTTGCATTTATTCATTAGGCAATCAAATATCGTGCGATAGTGTTGTTTTGGAAGGTGAAATTGAAGTTAACGAAGCGCTGCTCACAGGCGAGAGTGAGCCGCAAGTCAAAAGAAAAGGCGACAAACTCCTTAGCGGAAGTTTTGTTGTCAGCGGCAAATGTTTTGCAAAGACGGAAAAAGTAGGAGATGATAATTTTGCAAATTCACTCGTTAAAAAAGCAAAAAAGCCGAAAACGAAAAAATCTGACCTTATAGGTTCGATGAGAAAGGTAACAAGAATAACCAGTTTTTTCATTGTTCCGCTTGGAGTTATTTTGTTCGTTCAAGCGTATTTTTTCAGAGATGAACTAATAAGTGCGGCGGCGATAACAAGCGCTGCTGCCCTTCTCGGAATGCTTCCAAAAGGCTTGATATTCTTGACAAGCATTGCACTGGCAACCGGCGTTATCAAACTATCAAAAAAAAAAGTTCTGGTTCAACAAATGCACTCTATTGAAACACTTGCTCATGTCGATGTTTTGTGTCTTGATAAGACAGGAACGATAACGACCGGAGAAATGACGGTTGAGAGTGGAATGTGGAGTGCGGAGTGCGGAGTTAAAGATAAATGCTCTTTATTGAAACTGTTTGTTGAGCATAGTAATGATGATAATCCAACAATGAATGCAATTAGGAATTATGTCAAAAATAAACCTGACAATCACCAACCTCCAATCACCAACCTCCAACCACTAAAAAAAATCGCTTTTTCTTCCTCTCGCAAATACAGTCAAATTGATTTCTCTGAATTTTCTCTTATTCTCGGCGCTCCTGAAAAGTTGATTGAAATGGGAGCAAAAGTTCCAAAAGATATTGCTGATGCAATGAAAAATGCGACTTCAAAGAGAGTTTTGTTTTTGGGTGTCAAATACAATAATTCAACACACAATAATTGCCAAAACAATTCTGACAACAACTCTTTCCTATTTCCTATTGCCTGTTCTCTATTTCTTGATGATCCAATCAGACAAGACGCAAAGCAAACATTGGAACATTTTCGCCGTGAAGGCGTTTGTGTCAAAATAATATCAGGCGACAGCGTTGAGACATGCAGAGAGGCAGCAAAAAAAGCAGGATTCAGTGAATGGCAAAATGCTGTTGATATGTCAAAAGTGAAAAGTTATGAGGAAATATTAAAGTTAATTCAGAATTCAGATGAAAGCGAGTTTGTCAGCCAAATTATAGAAGCGAATGCCCCTATAAATTTGCCAACCACCACTCACCAACCACAAACCGCTAACCGCCAATCTCCCTCAATCTTCGCAAGAGTTTCCCCCGAGCAAAAACAATGGATAGTAAAAGCGTTCAAAGAGTGCGGGCATACTGTTGCATTCAGCGGTGATGGGGTTAATGACATTTTAGCGCTTCGTGAGGCAGATTGTGCTATCGGATTATCCGGCGGCTCAGATGCTGCAAGACAGGTTAGTGAGTTGGTTTTGGGAGAGAATAATTTTTCAGCACTTTTGGAAGTTTTGGGAGAAGGACGAAGAGTCGCAAACAACATAACTAAAGCAGGATCAGTCTTTTTCATCAAAGTTCTCTACAGCGTTGTTCTCTCGGTTCTTTTCGTTATTTTAAACGCTCCATTTCCTTTTATTCCTATTCAAATAACTCTCATTGATGTTGCACTTGAAGCATACCCCTCATTCTTTTTGTCTTTTGAGAATAACAATAAAAAAATAGAAGGCAAATTTTTAAAGACCAGTTTTCAAAAAGCGTTGCCGTTTGCAACTGCGATTATCGTTTCAATTTGCATTTTTCATATTATCTATGTTGTAACAAATATGGACTACACCCAATCAAAAAGCCTCATATATCTTACGCTTTCATTCGTCACAATTTGTGCAGTTTTCCGAGCATGCCTTCCTTTCAACAAACTTCGTCTGTTCCTTGCTTTGTCAAGCGGAATTGGTCTGATAGTTTCAATTTTTGTTTTTCGAAACATTTTGCATTTTGAAATCCCGCAACTTCAATACTTGTGGATATTGATTTTGGTCATGATATTAAGTTCTCTAATATTTGTTTTTGGACTGCGTCTGACAACAAAAGGACGCCCAACTAAGCGTCCCTTGAAAACTATTTTTAATAAGAACTAAACCCGCCTGTCCAGTCGTTAAGTCCGCCCATATTGTAGACTCTCTCAAAACCCATATTCAACAAAATTGTTTTTGCTTGACCGCTTCTGTTGCCTGTTCGGCAATAGAGAATTATTATTGTTTGAAAATCTGAGACTGTGTTTAATATGTTTTCTTCAATAATGCCAAGAGGAATATTTATTGCACCCATGGCATGCCTTTCGTTGAATTCGCTTTGTTCTCTCACATCTATAAGCACTGCTCCATGCTCGTTAATCAAATATTCCGCCCACTCTCCCTCAACTAAAGATTCATTGCACGCAGCAAATAAAACTGCACACAACAAGACAACTAATAAAATTTTTATCTTTTTCGTCATATTCATCCTTTTTAAATAATTGAAAACAATAATATTAATATCAAAAAAACAATGGTTGAGGCATCTAATACGGCACAAATAATTGTCTTTGTTTTCGAATTTTTAACACCTCTTCTCATATTAATTTTATTTTGGATAATCCCAAAAATCATGCTAACTACAAAAACATTTAAAATAAAAGCAAGTGGTATTATGATAATTGTAATCATCGGGATAACTAATATTGAATCACGATATTCCCCGCTCAAAAAATAATTTGCCATCACAAATCCAAAAAACACAACCGCTGAAACAGCCGCAGATATACCAAAAGATAAAGATACCGCCCCGAAAGCGGTCGGAACTTTTTGTTCTTCTTCGTTTGGCGATACTTCAGTAAAATTTTGCTCCTCAAAACTATTAGAAGTAAATCGCATTTCTTGGTTATTATCAAAATGTTCGAATTGATTATTCATAATCTTTCTAATTGTCAGCAATGATTTTTTATAACACAAAGTGCAGACAGCAGAATGCTGTCTGCACTTTACTATTAAAATTTTTCATTATAGGCTGAGATTGCTTTTTGAATAATTTCTTTTGCGGCATCAGCGGAAAGGGTTTGAAGATTGGTTGTTTTCTTTTTTTCAAGTTGTTTGTAAACTGTGAAAAAGTGGACTATCTCCTCCATGATGTGAGGGGGCAGTTCTTTGATGTCTTTGTAGAAATTCCATGTCGGGTCTTTTAGAGGAATTGCGATGATTTTGTCATCAGGAACTTTACTGTCAAGCATTCGCATCACACCGATTGGATAGCACTCGACTGTTGTCAAACCGTCCATCGGTTCACCGCACATGACGAGAACATCAAGAGGGTCATCGTCTGTTGCATAGGTTCTTGGAATAAACCCATAATTTGCAGGATATTGAGTTGCAGTATATAGAACTCTGTCTAATATTAGAAGTCCTGTTTCTTTATCCAACTCATACTTCTTTTTTGACCCTTTTGAAATTTCAATAACAGCAAGAAATTTATCGGGTCTTATGCGGTCCTTTCGGACACTGTGCCAAATGTTCATCGTTTTCCTTCCTTTATTTATTTAATATTTAATATGGAATATCGTTGCATATTTGCAGCGACGGTCAGACCGCCCCGAACTTTATTCCTTTATGTTGTGGAGTGATCAGTAATCACTCCTACAATTAAATATTCTCTTTCATCAAAACAACACAATCCCTTTTCTTCACCACTCCAGTATAAAGTTTGTTTGTTAAGATGTCAACTAATTCGCCGCCTGTGACATAGTTGAAATCTTCGTCGGAGTTATTTAAGAGAGCGGTTATTTTCTGTTTTCCAAAATTCCATGTGCAAAAGAACAGACTGTCGGCACTTTTTAGAATTTCGAATTCCCCATATTTAAATAATTCTTTGTTGCTTTCTCTAAGTTTTCCTAAAGTTCTGTGTAGTTTAAGAACTTTTGAGTTTCTTTTTTCCCAAACAAAGCAACCTCTGTTTAAGGGGTCATGATGTCCTTGCATTCCCAATTCATCACCATAGTATATGCACGGCACTCCCGGAAGCATGAATAGTAGCGTTACTGCGATTTTCAGTTTAGCAAGCGCCCATCTCATTTCCTCGCCCTCTAAAACGCTTTTTGCCTTCACTTTGACATCAGCATCAAGGTCTTTTCCGCCAAGGACTGTCAAAATTCTTGCAGTGTCATGAGTTGACAAAAGGTTCATAAGGTTTCCTCTCACGCATTCCGGATAGTTGTTTTTCTGAGTGATGATTGCCTTTCTTAACGCTTTTGAATTTCCCCAAACAGCATATTCAAGGATTGCTTCTTTGAACGGATAGTTCATGACGCTGTCCATTTGACCGCCGTTGAGAAACCTTCTTCTTTTTCCGTAACTTTCTTTGTTTGAGGCATCTTCCCAAACCTCGCCCATGACGATTGCCTCCGGGTTTGCTCTTTTTGCCGCTCGATAAAGATTGTCTAAAAATTCATCAGGCAATTCGTCCGCAACATCAAGACGCCAGCCGCCGATGCCCATTTTTATCCATGTGTCGATGACGCCTTCAGGACCGTTTATAAACTCGTTATAGGAAGGATTGTTTTCTTCACAATTCGGTAAAGTGTCGAAATTCCACCAACATTCATACTCTTTTTTGTCAAAATCGGTGAAACGATACCACGGATAATAGGGAGACTCTTTTGATTGATATGCTCCAATGGTGTCATATGTTCCGTATTTATTGAAATAGATTGAGTCATCGCCGGTGTGAGAAAACACACCGTCAAGGATAACTCTCATTCCCTTTTTGTCTGCTTTTTTTACTAGTTCAACGAGTTCTTCGTTTGTTCCGAAATCGGGGTCAACTCGGCGATAGTTTGAGGTGTCGTATTTGTGATTGCTTCTTGCTTCAAATATTGGGTTAAGGTAAATTGTTGTGACTCCCATTGTTTTTAGATATCCCAACTTTTTGATAATGCCTCGAAGGTTTCCGCCGAATAAATCGTTGTTGACAATCTTGCCTTCTTTGTTGGGTAAGTATACAGGAGTGTTCCCCCAATCCTCACGATAAACCATGCCTTTTTTTGTTTTCAAACGAGGCTCTCCAACATTGAATCTGTCAACAAAAATTTGATACATTACGCCCGAATCCATCCATGAGGGTGTTATAAAGCCGTCAAAGACAGTTAGTTGCCATTCTCTGCCCTTTCCGTAGACTGCGTTTAATTCTTCGTCGCTGCCGATGTAAATCTCGTCTTTTTTCGTGTGGACAATGAAATGATATGTATATAAACCTCTGCACTCAACGCTCAAATCAATACAATATGAAAACTCACCCAAAGTTGTTTTTTCACAAAATTCCATTGCATAGCGAACTTCATCCTCGCCGTCTTTTGTCAAACACAAATAGACATCTTCGGGGGCTGACGGACGAGTGAATGCAATACGAAAGTACGCTGATTCTCCTGCCTTTTGCGCACCGATTGGTTTTTTGAAATTAATATCGAGCGGATTAAACTTGACCATTTTGAAATGTTACTCCTTTTTTTGAGCCAAAATCTAGCAAAAAATAAACCACCTTCAATTTTAAAACGCTAAATTCAAAACTCCCCATAATTATAATTACCCTCACATAATACCACAAACAAAAAAAAGTGTCAACTCAAAATTCGACACTTTTTCTATGTTATTATAATTGTTTTTTTATAATATGTGGTGCGACAGAATATCCCCCTACTATTTTATTGTTGAACTTGTTCGGGCGACCACTGACCACCGCCACTGCAAGTTTTTTGTCGTGTGATATTCATGGTAAAATTTATTTGTAGAGGTATCTCGAACATTATTCAATTGACTCGTTTTTTGGTGTGCTATGGTTACAAAAGTGTACTATAAACTTACATAATCTCTTAATCTCTTATAAAACGATAGAAAAAAGGCTATCCAATTTCAATTTAGATAACCTTTTTTGATTGTTGATAGGGTTATTTGAGTTCGATTTTTGCGCCGATTTCTTCGAATTTTTTCTTTGCATCTTCTGCTGATGCTTTTGGAACGCCTTCTTTGATTAGTGAAGGAGCGCCGTCAACTAGCGCTTTTGCTTCGCCAAGGCCAAGCCCTGTTACTTCGCGAACGACTTTGATGACACCGATTTTGTTTCCGCCAACTTCTGTTAGGTGGATGTTGAAATCTGTTTTTTCTTCTTCAGCCGCTGCTGCCTCTCCGCCGCCTGCCGCAGGACCTGCTGCTACTGCCATAGCCGCTGCTGAGACGCCGAATTCTTCTTCAAGAGCCTTAACTAGGTCGTTAAGTTCCAATACTGTCATTTTTTTAACTTCTTCTAAAAGTTTATTTATATCTGCCATGATAAATGGTTCTCCTTTTTGTGACAATGGTCACTTTTTATTGTTCGGGAGGCAGGTTGCCTCCCCTACTGTTTTTTTATTATTTTTTGGTTTGTGATTTTCTTTTCACATTGTGCGAACGATTAATTAATCGTCCCTATAGTTTCTTGTCGTCCGCTATAAAAAGCAGGGAGCAACATAGTTGAACAACAGCGTGAGGGAGGCGAAGCGGGATTAAACTTTTCGGTTCATCCCCGAGCCAATCGAATGCATGCAGTTCAAGTATGGCGATGCATACGATTTTATTATGCTTTTTTCTTTGCAATTTCGCTAACCACAACTGCCAATGAACGCATTGGGTGAGTAAGCATGCCGAGCAGTTGACCGATGAGTTGAATTTTTGACGGGATGAGCGCAACTGCTTTCATTTCCGCATCTGAAAGTTTCTTGGATTCAACTATACCGCCTTTGAACTTTAGTTTGTTGTATTTTTTTGCATTTTCCGCAAGGATTTTTGCAGGAGCAACTGCATCTTCAAAGCCGAATGCAACAGCAGTTGGACCTGTTAAAATATCGTCAAAATCATAGCCTGCCTTTTTGAACGCTCTGGTTAACAGTGCATTTTTGATGACAGCATATTCAATATTTTCTTTGCGAAGTTCAACACGCATTGCTGAATCTTCAGAAACTTTTATTCCACGATAGTCAACGAGAACAACGCTTTTTGCTTTTGTGATTTTTTCTGTCAGTTCTTTGACTGCTTGTTCTTTTTGTTTAATTATTTCTTTGTTTGCCATTGAATAGGTTTTACCTCCTTGTTAGATTTAAATATTTTGATTATTGTTTTTTCCATAAGATAAGTGCTTCATGCTTTCCTGCTAACATAAAAATATTAACATTGATTACTCTTTTTCCTTCACTATTTAGTCTCCTATGTTTGTTTTTGTTGTGCGGGCGGTCAATGCCCGCCCCTACAGTTAAATAAAAATAGCCCCGTAGTGATACGAGGCTAGAATGATCCTAAAGAATACATTTTTTTGCGAGATGCCGAGGGCGGCACCCCCTACAGGAAAATATCATTCCCTGCAAGTTTTTAATGTATTGTTTAAAAATTTCAGCCTCGGTAAGATTTATGAGCATATGCCCGCTTACTGTCTATAGCTTTTAATAAATTACAAATAATGATTAAATTAATTTGACCTTATTTGTAATCTGTAATTTGTAATTTACCTGTGGTTTACTTTAATACCCGGTCCCATTGTTGACGCTGTGTAGACACTTTTGACATATTGACCTTTTGCCGCAGATGGTTTTGCTTTTACTATTGCTTCCATTAGGGCTTCGTAGTTTTCAAGCAGTTTTTCTGTTCCGAAAGATTTTTTTCCGATTGGGCAGTGAACGATTGCAGTTTTGTCAACACGATATTCAACTTTACCTGCTTTCGTGTCTTTAATTGCTTTTTCAATGTCGGTTGTTACTGTTCCCGATTTTGGACTAGGCATCAAACCTTTTGGTCCCAAAATCTTTGCAACACGACCCATTTGACCCATCATGTCGGGTGAAGTGATTACAACATCAAAATCAAGGAAATTGTCAGAAAGTATTTTTGCAATAATTTCTTCCGCTCCAACGATATCCGCTCCTGCTTTTTCAGCAATTTCTGCTTTCTCGCCTTTTGCGATAACAAGAACTTTCACATCTTTACCTGTTCCGTTTGGAAGAACAACTGTTCCTCTGACTTGTTGGTCGGCTTGTTTTGGGTCAACGCCAAGTCTGACATGCAATTCGATTGTTTCGTCAAATTTTGCTTTTGCAGTTTTTAAAACATTATCAATTGCGTCAACGGGCTCATAACTTTTCGTCAAATCGATTTCTTTTAGACTGTCACGATATTTTTTGCCTTTCATTATGCATTACCCCCTTCTTCTACCACAACAACACCCATGCTTCTTGCAGTTCCTGCTACCATACTGATAGCGGTCTCTAGTGACGCTGCATTTAGGTCGGGCATTTTGAGAGTTGCAATTTCTTTGACTTGAGCCATTGTTATCTTTGCGACTTTGTCCCTGTTTGGTTTTGCTGAACCTGATTCAATCCCTACTGCTTTTTTGATTAAAACTGCCGCAGGGGGTGTTTTCATGATGAATGAAAACGAACGGTCTGCAAAGATTGAGATAACAACGGGGATAATCAGTCCCGCTTTGTCCGCTGTTCTTTCGTTAAAATCTTTAACGAATCCCGGAATATTGATACCGTGCGGTCCTAGTGATGAGCCGACAGGTGGTCCGGGGGTTGCTTTTCCGGCGGGCAATTGAAGTTTTACCATCGCCATGACTTTTTTTGCCATTTGTTTTTGAACTTATTTTTTCAAATAAGTTCTCCTCCTTGTATTTTTTTATACAATCGCGGTGCAAACGAGCAGCATTGACTGCTCTCCCGTAATTAACATTTTAAATTACAAATTACAGTGGACAAAGGACAAATGTTGATAATTTAATTTGTCCTTATTTGTCCTTTGCAAACTGTAATTTGTAATTTGATTATATTTTTTCTATCTGATATAACTCTAAATCAACAGAAGTGTCTCGTCCAAACATGCTGACAGTGACTTTGCATTTTGAGTTTTCGGGATCAATTGCGTCGATTACTCCGACAAAGCCGTCTAGCGGACCTGAAATTACTTTGACTTGTTCACCGACTTTGAGGTCAACATCAAACACTCGTTGTTCAAGGTTCAGTCTTTTGATTTCTTCTTCGGTCAATGGAAGCGGTCTTCCTTGCGGACCAACGAAGCCTGTTACGCCTCGAGTGTTAGTTATCATGTGCCACATAGAATTATCATAGACCATTTTGACAATAACATAACATGGGAACATCCTTCTTTGGACGACCTTTCTTTTTCCGCTGGCTTTTTCTTCGACGACATTTTCCACAGGGATTTTTATCTCGATGAGCCTTTCGGACATATTATTTTTCTCAAACACCACCTCTAAATTGTCTTTGACCATGTTTTCATAGCCTGAATAGGTGTGGAGAACAAACCATTTTGCGTTTTCTTGTGACATAGTTTTAGTTTTTAAAAGTGAAAGGTGAAAAATAATTCTACATTACTTTTCACATTTCAATTTTAACTTAATTTAGAATAAACTTGCTGCAATTCCAGTTAAAAACTCGGGGAATGATGATGTTTGCAGCAAATTACTGATTTGAAATAGCGGGAATACCGGAATGCCTAGCAAAAGCCTGTAGAGCATTTGCAAAATAACATCCTGCAATAAAAGAGTTAGAAGAAAGAAAATAACAACAGCAAGCACTATGCTTGTTTGTTTCAAAACTTGCTTAGCACTTGGATAAGTTACTTTTCTTAATTCTCCAAACAGGGCTTTTGTTTTCAGCCCTATTCTTTTCGTTCTGGATTGTTGAGGTTGTTGTTGACTCATAAAAAAATACTCCGATTTTTTCAACGCATAACTCATTAATGCATAATACATAACGATTGTTAGAAATATTTAAATACTCTATACTGCGTTTTGCGTTTTGCGTTACTTCGTTTGTTTATGTGGTTCGTGCTTTTTGCAGAATCTGCAATATTTTGAAAGTTCAATCCTTTCAGGGTCATTTTTCTTGTTTTTGATAGTATCATAGTTGCGCTGTTTGCAAACAGTGCAAGCCAGAGTTATCTTTTCTCTTTTATCACTAGCCATTTTTTTTAAATTACTCCTTTAAAAGCGGTCTAAAAAACACCATGCGCGCATGGTGCTATTGGTTATTGTATAATATTAAGGACAGGTTTGTCAAGCGATTTAAACAAGTTTTTTTAAATTAAATTTTAATTCTTTTTGAAATTTGTAAGTTTGCTTGGACAAAGAGAATGTCAAAAAGCAGAAATAGGACAGTGAAAATGACTGCTAACAGTGCGTAGTGGAGGTTGAAGATATTTTCTAGGTTAATGCCTCCATCACCGATGACGGCGATAGCAAAAGTTATAGTAATTAGATAAGTCAGCAAAAATACGATGTTTGCAAAAATAGTCATAATGCCAAAACGAATGAGCATTAACTTCATCTTGGTGTAGTGAAATTTTCTTAACAGAAATGCGGCAAATGAATATGGCGCAAAAATAAAAACTGTCAAAAAAAATGTTAGTGACAACGGCCAAATGAATGCGGAAATCAGGACGGATACGATTATTGAAATAAAACCATAAACAATCCCTGCCTTTTCAAATGCCAAGAAGAAACAAAATGCTGCAATCATTAATGGAAAAAATGTGAAAAACGGAGCAATATTTGTCAGGACAATCATGACAGAAGCAAGGGCAGCACAAACTGATGAAAGTGCTATCCTTTTTGAAAGAGCAATCTTTTTAGACGAAGAAGGGATAGGAAGTTCATCATCGTCAGGGTTTTCAAAATCGAAATCGGTGTTCATTTTTTAAATGAAAAGTTAAAAGTTAGAAATAAAAAGTTTTGTTAAAATTATTTTTTAAAAGTTAAAAGTGAGACAAAATATTTACCCTCACTTTTCGACTTTCATATTAACAGCATTGCAGGCATGAACAGCAGCAATCCGCTATGCAATATGCTAAACAACAGTTTATGCAGGCGTTTCCCCCGCACATTTGTCCTTCTTGAGGGTTTGGATTAGGCGGAGGCTGCCCTACTGTTCTGGGGTCTGTTCTCATATTGCCCATTATTTGTTCAAGTCTTGTATAAGCAGTTTTGTATTTTTCATTCCACGGCTCCATGTTTAGTGCCATTTGGAGTTGAACTCGAGACTCATTCATCCATTCTCTGCGATAGAAGATTATTGACTGCAAGTAATGCCACTCGGCATCTCTTCCCGGATGAGAATCAAGCAATGCTTGGGCTTCAGAATAGTTCCCTGCCCTGATTAGCGCATCAATTCGGGCATAATCTCCTCCGCCATGCGTTTCAGAGAATTTTTTTGCTTCATTGCTGCGTTTTAGTTCTTTGAAAGATTGTTCCAATTCTTCCAAATTGCGTGCGGCATCATTGCCCTCTTCACCGGGCAAAAATCTGTCTTCGCTGAACTTTGCTTTTAGTTCAGTGTATTTCACCTCAATTTCGCTAAACGGTGCATTTTCATCAAGGTTGAATATTTTGTAGGGGTTGAGTGCCATGGTTTTCCTTTTAAAATTACAAATGTTGATAAAATTAATTTGACCTTCTTTGTAATTTGTAATTTATTTAAATTCTTGCTTTTTTTAACTTCCGCTTGCTACTTAAGACTTCCTCAATCTTATCCCTCATTCCCTTGTGAACTATGTTTGTCAAAAGACTTGAGGCTTGGGTGAAGATAATTTGGTTGAAACATTCGGCTGCACGATTTACGACTACTGCCAACATAAACTCCAACTCCTCTTTCTTATCAGTGAAAAATTGTTGACGAGTTTTAAATTGATAAGATGAAAAATATGCTAAAAATGGATTATATCTTTTCTTTTTGAAATCTTCGTCAATATCGTCAAGGGCATCAATTAAGTAAACAAATTTTCCTATATTATAACACAATTTTAAAATGTTGTCACATGTTTTAACCCCCAATATTTCTTTTGCAACTTCTTCTAAAAGTGAAGCAAAACAGTCGGTTACTCTGTCGATTTGGGATGAGTTTTCTCTCTCTAGTGCAAACAGTGCTTCATATTTTGTGCTGACTAATTCATCAATTTTCGGCATTATGACTTTTGCTTTATTATAGGCTTTTGTTAAAAAGCGCTTTGCAACTTTCTTTTTGAAGCCTTCCTTGTCTCGAACGCCGTCAATCATTTTGTAGTAGGACAAGATGATATTTGCTGCGATGATTTTTTCTAGGAGTTCGCTTTTGCAGATTGTTGCCTTTTTTTTGATTGGATTGAGTATGCACTTCCCTGTTTCAAACGCAACATCATAGACAAGATAATCATGCAAGAGAACGCTTAAAAAAGCGATGTCATAGTTGGTTGTGAATCTTGGAAATTGTCCATAAAGTTTGCCGGTTGCTTTGCATATCCCGCAATAGTGTGAGCGATAGTAGAGAAACTCCGCATCACTTAGTTTTGATTTATTTGGAACAACATAACCATACATAATTTCAATGTGCTAATTAGGAAATTACAATTTACAAATGATGATAAATCAAGTTGACCTTGTTTGTCCTTTGTCCACTGTAATTTGTAATTTATTAAAAACCAACCTTCCTATAAACTTTACTCAAAGTCTTTCTAGCAACTACTCTCGCCTTCTCCGCTCCCTCTTGCATTTTTCTTTGCAGAAGTTCCTTATCGGAAGAATAAGCGTCCATATTTTCTTGAATGGGTTTTAGTTTTTCACAGACTAGTTCGCCGACATTTTCTTTAAACTCTTTGTAGGATGAGTTTTTAAATTGTTCTTCCGCCTGTTTTATTGATAAACCTGAAAAACCGCTATAGATTGTCAAGAGGTTTGATATTCCGGGCTTGTTTTTTTGGTCAAAGCGAACTTCGGTTTCAGAGTCGGTGACTGCTCTTGCAAACTTTTTCATGATGACATCTTTTTCGTCCGCTATCATGACAACACCTGACAGGTCTTCATTTGATTTTCCCATCTTTGCCGTCGGATCTGATAAACTTTTTATTCTTGCTCCGACTTTTGTTATGACCGGCTCGGGCATTGTGAAAGTCGGGGAATATTTTGAATTAAATCTTTGAGCAATAGTTCTTGCTATCTCAACATGTTGTTTTTGGTCATCGCCAACAGGGACGATGTCGGTGTTGTAGATTAATATATCGGCTGCCATTAAAATCGGATAAGCAAACAAACCAACATTTTGACCCTTTGCACCATGTTTTTTCGCAAGGTCTTTGAACTGGGTCATTCGTTGTGCTTCACCAAATCCGCAAAAACAATTCAACACCCACGCCAGTTGCGAATGTTCGGCAACATGGCTTTGAACAAAAACGGTGCTGTCCTCCCCTTCTAAACCCAACGCTAAAAACAACGAATATAAGTCAAACGAGTTTTTTCTAAGTTTTGCCGGCTCAATATCAACCGTTATGGTGTGAAGGTCAGCAACACAAAAAAAACACTTCCCTTCGTCTTTAAGACGAACGAAATTTTTCAATGCTCCGAGATAGTTACCGATAGTAAGCATTCCGGACGGCTTAACAGCCGAAAGAATTGTTTTTTTTGTTTGAGGTATTCCTTCTAACATAATAGTATTATATACTATTTTGTGAGCAATTGCAAGCGTTTTAGAGCGGAGTTTTAAGAGTGAAATGGGAGTTGCTGTTAACTAATTTCAATACTATTACCGTATATGCTGTTATATGAAATTCTCAAACAGGATTTTTTTCTTTGCTCCCCCCCTATAACCAAACTCTCCACTAAAAAAGGACGCACGAAGCGTCCTTTTTAAAATTATCTGTCTTTTCTATTCCAATTGTCTCTGCGTGCTTGCTTTTTTGCTTTTCTGCAATCAGCACAGTCTTTGGGCTCATTTTCAAAACCTTTTTCTCTGTAGAACTCTTGCTCTCCAATAGTGAAAACAAATTCTTTTTGACAGTCTCTGCAGTTTAGTGTTTTATCTTGTAGTTCAGCCATAGTTTTTTTACCTCCTATTTTATTTTTTGGACTCACGGAAAAGGTTAGAACTATGACTAGGGATAACCTTGAACTTGGGGCCATTTATTTAATTAAGAATTCAAAATTTAGAATTCAGAATTGATGTTTTATTTTTTTGCTGCGGGCTTTTTAGCAGGTGCTTTTTTGGGCTTTTCTTCAGTTGGAGTTTCTTCTTTTTTTGCTTTTGCAGGTGATTTCGCCGCTTTTGTTTTTTCTTCTTTCTCAACTTTAAGAGGCTTTTCTTCCGCTGCTGCAGGTTCTTCACCTTTTTTCGGTTTCTTTTCTTTTTTTGGCTTTTCTTTTTTAGCGGCTGATTTTGCTTCTTCCTCTTCTTCTCGTTTTTTCCTCTCCGCCGCTGCCTTTTCGTCAAACTCAGCCTTCGCTTTCGCTCTTGCTTCTTTTGCCGCTTTCGCTTTTTCAGCCGCAATTGTCTTGTTGTCTTTTTTGATTGTGATTTGAAGTTTGCCTTCTTTTACATCGTGCAATTTTTTTGCAAGCGACCCTTTTCTGTTTGCTGCATTGTTTTTATGGAGAACACCTTTGTGAACTGCACTGTCAAGGCACGAGAAAACTTCAGGCAATAATTTTTCAGCCAGTTCTAAATTCAATGTGTCAATTGCATTATTGAACTTCTTGATAGTTGATTTAACTTCAGAATTGTGAGAGCGATTTAGTGCTTTCTTCTTTTGGGAAACATAAATTCTTTTTTCCGCTGACTTATGGTTTGGCATTTTGTTTTATTTTTTACTCCTAAATTTGTCGAACTTGTTGCCACTTCTGCGACACACATTGAATATTCTAGCACATTCAAAGATTAAACGCAAGCATTTTGAGCATAATAATTAAATATGAAAAAAAATAATTTCAAAGAGGCTTCAAACTCAAAAAACGATTCCGACACAAAAAAAATGAAAAAATATAATTTGCGAACAGACTTGGCGATGGAATTAATTCCTGAGACTAAATCAAAAAAAATTACTGACAAATTAAAACGGATTGACCTTGTTCTTGATGAGATACTTTCAAGAAAATTGAAAAAGCCGAAAGGAAACTATATCACACTTGAAACGGAATATGTCAAAAGCGGCGAAATCGATGAATACACAAGAGTTTCAAAGGCACTGAGTGAGGCAATTTCAGGGCTTACTAAAGGCATGAAAAAACCTCTTGTTGCATGCTTGGGAAATCCGAGAATGACAGCGGACAGTTTGGGAAGGCATGTCAGCGAGAGACTAATGGTGACAAGAAGTTTTGAGTTTGGCGAAGATATTGCTGAACTAAGTTGCATATGTCCAAATGTTTTAGGGGCCACCGGAGTTGAGAGTTTCGACATAGTCAGAGGTGTTGTTGACAGAACTAACCCTGATGTTGTTATTGTTGTCGATAGTCTTGCAAGTGCCGAAACGAGCCGCCTTGCAAGTGCTTTTCAAGTTTCAAACACAGGCATAACCCCCGGCAGTGGAGTTAGCAATCACAGAATGCGTTTTGATGAAAAATCACTTCGCAGACCGGTTATTTCAATTGGCGTCCCTCTCGTTGTTTATGCTTCAACAATTATATATGATGCTATTAAAGGCGAGAAAAAGACAAAACCAAAAATCGACTTTCCCGATGAAATAATGAATTTGATTGTGACACCAAAAGATATTGATTTGTTAGTTGAAGATTGTGCATTAATAATAGCAAGGGCAATAAACTTATCGTTTTTCGGTGATGAGATGACAAATTTGTAGAAACAACAAAACAATGAAAAAAATTAAGACAGTTGATTTTTCAACTGTCTTAATTTCTTTAAACTCTCATGTCTTTTGGAGCATCTAGCATATCTAAAATATGGGATATTATTTTTCTGTTGCGTCGTTTTAGAATATATCCCAAAAGCCCATACATTCCGTTACGCATCTTTGAGCCGCCGATTGATTCCCAAAAGCACTCTATTTTTATGAAATCATTTTTGTGTTCAAAAGTTATTGTCCACCAATGTGTTGCTCCTGACCCTTGATGCAGCACAAAATACACTTTTCCCTCTTTCTCTTCCATAGAGAAATATCTTTTAGAGTTAAGATATGCCGTGAGTTCGACTTTTTTATCATAGGATAACTCTCCTCTAAATTCTGTTTCCCACTTCTCTGCCCCACACTTTTTTCTGTCGATTATGTCGCCAATAGGCATTAAAATTATTGGTGTTACAAAAAAGATACCCACTAACACAATCATCACAACACTCAACGCACTTTCAAAATAAGGGTCAAGAACTGCTGCAATTATAATGAAAACAAACATCGGTATCCATAGCAAAAAAGAAAGCACTGCTATTCCTGATAAAGTTGTTTTTAACCGTCTTTGCTGCATTTTGTTTTAAACTCCTTTAGTTTTTATCTACGCTAATTATAGCATATTTCTTCTTGAATGTCAAGAGATTTGATAATAAAAAGGATTATTCTTTTTGCCAATGGACTTGTCACGAAAATTCAGCACTCCCAATCAAAAACTTCATCATCAAAAAATTCACTCAAACTCATTTTCAAAACTTTTGCAACTTTCACTACATGCGATAATTTGATGTCTTGTATTGTGCCGTTTTCAATATGCTTCAATGTCAAAGTTGACAATCCGCTTTCCCTTTCAAGCCTGCTTTTGCTCATTTTGTTTCTTGTTAACTTCAATAATCGCACTGAAAATGCCCTGTTAAGTGTCATTATCTTAACCTCCATAATTATATTTAATGCATATCAAAAACTTGCATTAATCTTTTATTAATGCTATAATTATTCATTATATGCTAAAATTACAATAACCCCTCTTTGGTTATTGTGATTATAGTATAGCACGCATTTGAAGATGCGTCAAGCATTTAATACGTATTTGCGAATTATTTTATTTGTAATTTATGGAAAAATTGTAGGGGCAGGCATTGACCGCCAGAACAATATATTATTAATAAGGTTCGGGCGGTCAATGCCCGCCCCTACAGAGAAAATATGGCAATTATTGAAAAAATTTTTGAATTAATGAATCAACAAGGCATCACTCAGTATAGATTAGCCAAGAATTTAGGCATATCTGGCGGACATCTCGGCGACTGGAAAAAAGGAAAAAGCCGACCAACTATAGACAACTTAATCAAAATAGCCGACTATTTTGATGTGTCTGTTGATTATCTTTTGGGAAGAACTGAAAACCCAAAAATTAATTTGTGATGTGTAGGGGCGGCAATCTGCCGCCCGCACAACATATTATTAATAAGGTTCGGGCGGTCAATGCCCGCCCCTACAGAGAAAATATGGCAATTATCGTTTCACATTGTGCGGGCGGCAGATTGCCGCCCCTACGGTTTGTTATGTCGTTGTGATATTCGGGAGAAAATTAAATTGTAGGGGCGAGCAATGCGAGCCCGATTAAGTTATCATTATTATGTTGTCTAGTATTCGGGTTCGCGTTGCTCACCCCTACAGTTTTGTGGATTCGTTTTTTGATGATGGTTCGTGGACAACCATTAACATTGTGCGGGCGCCCCTACGGTTTATTTCACAAGTTCTTTTCAAAACTTTGTTTCAGGGGCGGTTATTTGGCACATTTAAATGATGTCATTCTGAGCGTAGCGAAGAATCTAGCGCAGCGTATTAATATTCATTTCAATTTAATATCAACTCTTATTGACCATCTAAACAAAATTTTTCATTAACACTCTATTAAACATTATGAATAAAAAAGGTTGTGTTAGATAGTTGCTTTTTTTGTCGAAATATGTTATGATGGATATCCTATGAAACTCATACATTGTGCTGACCTTCATATTGGAAAGAACTTTTCTTCACTCCCTCAAGATGTTCGAGGGGTTATGCAACGCTCATTGATTGATAATTTTGTCTCAATGATGCGTTTTGCTCATGATAATGCGGTTGATGTCGTGATGATTTCAGGCGATTTTTTTGACAGGGCGAAAGTTGCAATATCTTGCAAAAAAGAGGTTTTAGGGATTGTTTCAAGTTTTCCTCATATTAGTGTTATTTATCTCAAAGGCAATCATGATGCTTTGGCGGAATTTGATGACGAATTAGTTGTTCCGTCAAATCTTTTGATTGTTCCAAACAATGAAGAAGATGATTGGACATATTATCGCTATGAAGAAGAGGGAGTGACAATTGCAGCAATCGATTTAAATTCCCAATATGATGCCAGTTTTTATGAACGGCTTGTTTTACATAAAGACAATTTTAATATTGTCATGATGCATGGCATGACAAAAGCGATTACAGAAGGCGGACAGTTTGAAAGAGTTGTTGACCTTAATCGCTTGAGGAACAAGAATGTTGATTATCTTGCATTGGGAGATATTCATATTCCCGATTATGAAGTTCGAAAATTGGACAATCGAGGGCATTATGCCTATTCGGGGAGTTTGACAGGGACAGGCTTTGATGAGATTGGCGAGAGAGGTTTTTTCCTTTTGGAAGCCGAACAAAACAAGTTGACCCGCTCATTTGCACGAATGACGAAAAGGCAGTTTCGAATTATTGATGTTGACATCACTCACTGTGACACACATTCAAAGATTTATTCTCAGGTTGATTTTGTTTTGGACAAGTTAAGGCGAAACGATTTTATTAATGATTTGTTAAGGATTAATCTTATTGGAAAATACGAAGCATCAACTATTAAAGACCTTGAAAATTTGGCACTAAAATTGAATGAAGAATTTTTCTTTGCTGAAGTGAAAGACTCCTCCACCCTCGATGTTTCGTCAATAAATTGTCATGAATTGAGTTTAAAATCAAAGTTTGCGTCACTTGTTCTAAGAGACACAACGCTGACAAAAGAAGAACAGGATAAGATTTTGGAGTTTGGAATAAAGGCATTACAGCGAGAAACACTTTAAACAAATTACAGTTTACAAAGAACAAATAAGGTGAAGTTAATTTATCAATATTTGTAATCTGTGATTTTTAATTTAATAACTAAGGATTTTAAAGAAAAACCATGAAGATATTATATGCTTATATTGAAAACTTTGGGAAAATCTCGAAACAGTCGTTTGACTTTCGTGAAAATAATCCCATTGTTATAAAAGAAAACAACTCGTGGGGCAAGTCCACTCTTGCCAACTTTATTTTTTCTATGTTCTATGGCTTGCCTGATTTGAGGGGCAAGGAGTTGAACGATAGGGTTCGATATGACCCTTGGCAAGGCGGAAGTTTTGGAGGACTTCTTGAAATTGAATATGAGGGACGAGAGTATACCATCACTCGCAACTTTGAAAAAAGAACTTTTGAACTCTCGGACAACAAATTGAAAAAACGAGTCGACATCATCAAAAATATGCGGCTTGATTTGAATGGAAGAAATTTGGGAGAGATATTGTTTGGCGTCAGCAAAAATAGTTTTGAAAAAAGTCTCTACATTCGTCAAGGCGATATTGCAATTAGTCATCTTGAAGGCGGATTGAATGAGAAACTCCGAAACACGATTAATGCAACGGACAATCGACATAGTTTTGATGGGGCGCTTGATACGCTCAAAAATGCTATTGAAAAAATATCCCGTCCTCGCGGCGGCGGTGAATTGACTGATGTTTTGAACAATTTGAGACTGACTGACAACGCCATAAATGAGTGCAATGCATTGGAAGACAGAATTGTTGTTTGTCAAAAAGAATTAGAGTATGAGAAAAATATGCTGGAAAAAGCAGAAGAACGACTCTCAATTTTGGAAGTGCAAATAAGCACTTTGAATGCAAAAGATGCCCTTGAAATTGAAAGAAAAAAACAGCAGCACGACAAAAAAGGACTAATTGACCAAAATTTGCAACTGCTGCAAAAAGAACAAGAGGAATTATTCAGCAAAAAAACGCTTGCTCAAGTTGAAAAGTCAAGGATTGATGAAGAACTTCAAATTTTGAGCAAGTCAAAGCGAAGAAGTTTTGGTTATATTTTGTTATGTGTTTTAACTTTCGGACTTTTTGCAATTGTGGCAAGAAAGAAGAGACGAGAAAGAGACCGAGCAATCGGAGCGCTTTCACAAAAATCAAGAGCGTTAGAGGAAAAATTAGCAGTGCTGTTTGACGAATTTGAGAAAAATCAAAAAACTCAAAATGATTTGATACTGCAAAAGGATATGATTGACCAAAACGCTCCTGCAATTCCTAATGATTTGAGCCTTGAAGAGGCAAAAACAAGCAAGGAAAAAGGCGAAAGGTATGTCAGAGAAACTCTTAAAAACATTTCAAGACTGGAAACTAACATCACAAATTGTGAATTAAAAAGTGAACAAAAAGAAGAGTTAACCGGAGAGAAAAGAGCGTTAGTTGAAAAAAGAGCGGAATTGGAAAAGAAAAAGTCACTTCTTGAGAAAACTATTCACTTTTTGCAAAAAGCAAATGACGAGTTAGCAAATCAATATCTTGCCCCGCTCAAAGAAAATGTTGTCACTTTTTTAAATAAATTTGACTACAAAAAACTTAACTTTGATTTTGATGTTGACTCAAAACTTCTTTTGGGCGAGAAAAACACATTGTCATTATTTAAAGCGCTTGACTACTATAGTTTCGGAATAAAAGAAGTTATTAACCTTTGCATAAGAATGGCTTTGATTAAACTGCTCTTCCCCTCTTCCCCTCCTCCGATTATTTTAGATGACCCATTCGTCAATTTGGACGATGAAAAAATGGCGATTGCGCTCGATTTTGTCAAAGAATTGTCAAAAGAATATCAAATATTATATTTCACATGCCATAACTCAAGAGTGTTTGAATAAATGAAATATGAAAAGTATTGCTGGATTTATTTTTCAATTTAAAAGTGAGGTAAAATTTTTATCCTCACTTTTTACTTTTAACCTTGCATTTTTTACTTTTTAAAATGTATATATTTTTGTTTTTAGCAAATAATACTGTTGTGACGAAACTGCGTTCACAAAGGAGAAAGGAGCAATATGCCAACAAAATCAAACACAACTAAAAAAACAACTACTACTAAATCGCCTTCAAAACAAGGCAAAACAACAAAAAGCAAGCAAACAAACAAGGTGGAAACAAAAAAAACAACACCTATGAAAAATGCTAACACAACAACTCAATCAAAACAAACCACTAAAAGCACAGGCGGAAAAGGAACAGGTTCAACCACTAGGTCACAATCTACGCAAAAAAACACGCCTCAGTCTAAAGGAACGCCTCAAAAACAGTCTAAAGGCGGTCAAAATCAAACCGGAAAACAACCGACAGGTTGCTGTTCGTCTTGCGGAAGAACATTGTAATTGAAATTAGAAAACTAGTTAATAACATTTAAGATTTTCACAAATGATAATGAGGAAAAGGAACGGAAAACAAATCCGTTCCTTTTGTTTTGTTATTGATTTAGAGCTGTTTCTCTTGTGTCTTTTGAGTAATAATTGTTTCAAAATATTCGGGGTCTTTTTTTCTTTTTAGCCATTTTGCAAGGTGAACTGCAATAATGGCGACTATTGTCGTTTCTAAAAGAAGTTGAACAGCAGTTCCAATACCTATGCTTGTCAAAATATCCTGCCAGCCAAGTTCAAAGGTGTTTGGAATTCCAACAGGAGCAAAAGCAAGCACCATAAAAATAGTCGAGTCAATGAACTGTGCGATTGCGGTGCTAACAAAAGCGGCTAGAACATACAGATATTTGTATCTGCCTTTTACTATTCTTGAATAACCATGATATTTTTCTTTTTCCTCTTTTGCTCGTTTTGATTCTTCACGAATTTTTGCAAAAAGAACTATGTTAAAAAAACTTCCGAATGCAAAAGCAAGTATTGATGAGATTACTATTCGCCATTGACTTCCGAATGCGCTTGCCCAACTTTCCGACATTCCGATGCCTGTTTCATTAGTTGGCAATATTATTATTATTTGTATTAGACACACAATAAATATTTGACACACTATTGCAAACAGCGTTACTTTGAACGCTGTTTTTTTGCCCCAGACTTCTGTTATCACATTCTGCAAAACAAGAACCGGGGCAATCAAAATTAGTCCTGCATTAGTTACTTGAATGCTCCCAATACCGATTGGTCTTGTTGCAAACAAATTCATCAGCACCAAAAATAGCACTGATAACGATACGAATGCCGTTAACCAGATGTTTAATGGAATTTCATTTATATTTGTTTTTAGTCTGCTAAAAGTGTTTTTCATTGAGTTTTTTTATCCTTATTTAAATGTTGATTTATAAAACTCGTTTAGAGTTCGTTGGTCATTGATATAGTTATAGTTTGCCATTTCTCCGTTGTCTAAAACTATATCTTGCCCTGTTATGCTTTTGTTCGTGACAGTTAAAAAGTATGCTAAGTCTGCCACCTCATCTGCTGTTGCCCACTTTTTCAAAAGTGTTTCATCCGTCACCTGCTTATAAATGCCGGGGCTGTCAATTATGTCTTTATTCCAATCTGTCAAAATTCCTCCGCAACTTATGCTGTTGACAGTTACACCATTTTTTCCGAGCCGTAGTGTTAAATTTTTTGTGTAGGCATGCCTACCTCCTTGCGACGCACAATATAACGGAAGTTCAATACCCATATGAGTTGAAACGCTGTTGATGTTCAAAACTGACTTTATGCTTTTTGAAAATGCATATTTTTCGGCAATATTAATATAGCCGAACAAATTAACTCTCATTGCATCCTCTTCGTTTGACACTCCTGCGTTGTTAATTAAGATGTCAATATGTTCAAGGCATGGAAATTGAGATTTGTCTGACACATCGACTTTATGAAAGATGAAGTTTTTATTTTTGATTAAGCATGGCTTTATATCGAAACCTATCACCTCATGCCCTTCGCTGAGAAATTTTTTTGCAATTGCGTTTCCTATTCCCTGCGTTGTTCCTGTTATTAAAATTTTCATTTTATTTGTTTCCCTTTTGATAAAACAAAAAAAAGATGCCTGCTATTTGTTTATAGCAGTATCTTTTTTATTGGAGTAAAAAATTGTTTTGCTGTTGTTCATAAAATAACTGGCAGGTTGCGAATATTTTAATATAGTCATGCAGCAACCTGCCAGGTTGTCCTCCAAATAGGTTTTAATTATTAGGGACACGACTAATTTTTGAAGCAAAAAAAGTGTTTAAAGTATTCTTATCGTTTTAATAACAACTTCTCTCACAGGGACATCGCCGTGTCCTTGTTTGTCGCCTGTTGCAACTTTTGAGACTTGGATTGCAAGGTTTGTGCTGTCTTCATCGGTTGTTTTTCCAAAGGCAGCGTATTCACCGTCGAGAAATGAGCATGGAGCAACGCAGATAAAGAATTGACTGGTTGCGCTGTCCTTTACCATTGTTCTTGCCATTGAAAAAACTCCCGCCTCATGCTTAAGAGAATTTTCAATCCCATTTGAGGAAAACTCGCCTTTGATTTTTTTAAGACTTTCTTTTTGTTTTAGTTTGCCATTCTCGCAGACGAATCCACCGCCTTGAATCATGAAGTTGGGGATAACTCTGTGAAAGCATAATCCGTCATAGAACCCTTCTTTGGCAAGGTTAACAAAGTTCTCAACCGATAGCGGTGCAATATCGGGATATAATTCAAAATTTATGAGTTTACCGTTAGTAAACTCAAGTTGACCGTTTATTTTATTCATTTTATTTATTCTCCTATTTAAGAGGCTATATTTGAAATGATAGTTGCGTCAGAGGCGGACAGCAGGTGTGAAGAAGGCAAAGCGGGGTAGAACTTCAGGTTCACCCCCGAGCCTACCGAACACACGCAGTCCGCATATGACGATAAATATCATTTCAAATTATGCCGGAACAATTGCATTAACAGGACAAGAATCCACGCATGCACCGCAATCAATACAATCATCATTAATTTTGTAGATTGGAGTTCCCTCTTCGATTGCATTAACAGGACAAGTTGAGGGACATGCTCCGCATCCGATACATTCTTCAGTTATTTTATACATAGTTATTCTCCTTCGGACAACAAAATGTTGCCTCGCTAGTTTATTAATTATATTTTAACATATATAGAAAATAGTTGCAAGCAAAAAGCGTCACATTTTTGTAACGCTTTTTGAGATTTTTTAAAATTAAATAGTGACTACTTGATGATTTTTGAAACGACGCCTGAACCTACTGTTCTTCCGCCTTCACGGATAGCAAAGCGAAGTCCTTGTTCTGCTGCGATTGGGGCGATTAGTTTCACAGTCATTGTGATATTGTCGCCTGGCATAACCATTTCAACGCCTTTTGGCAATTCGATTGAACCGGTAACATCGGTTGTTCTGAAATAGAACTGAGGACGATATCCGTTTAGGAACGGAGTGTGGCGTCCGCCTTCTTCTTTTTTCAAGACATACACCTCTGCTGAAAACTCAGTGTGAGGAGTGATTGTTTTCGGTTTTGCAAGAACTTGACCGCGTTCGATATCTTTTCTGTCGATACCGCGAAGAAGGATACCTGCGTTGTCACCTGCGTTTGCTTCATCAAGAAGTTTTCTGAACATTTCAATACCGGTAACAGTGGTTTCTCTTGTTTCTCTGATACCAACGATTTCAACTTTGTCTTGAATTTTGATAGTTCCGCGCTCTACTCTTCCGGTTGCAACGGTTCCGCGGCCGGTAATAGTAAAGACATCCTCAACAGGCATCAAGAATGGTTTGTCAACATCACGCTGAGGAGTTGGAATGAAACTATCAATTGCTGCCATCAATTCAAAGATAGGCTTGCAAGCAGGATCATCAACTTTGTTATCAGTTGCAGCAGCAAGCGCTTTAACTGCCGAGCCTTTGATGATAGGAGTGTCATCACCGGGGAAACCATATGCATTTAGCAAGTCTCTGATTTCCATTTCAACCAGTTCTTGAAGTTCCGCATCGTCAACAAGGTCAACTTTGTTCATGAAAACAACAATTTTCGGAACGCCGACTTGACGCGCAAGAAGGATATGCTCACGAGTTTGCGGCATTGGTCCGTCAGTTGCAGCAACAACAAGAATTGCTCCGTCCATTTGAGCGGCACCTGTGATCATGTTTTTAACATAGTCTGCGTGTCCGGGGCAGTCAACATGGGCATAGTGACGATTTTCAGTTTCATATTCAACATGCGCCGTGTTAATAGTGATACCGCGCGCTTTTTCTTCCGGCGCTTTGTCGATATCTTCATATCTCATTTTTTTTGACCAGCCCTTTGCTGCAAGCGTCATTGTGATTGCTGCAGTCAAAGTTGTTTTTCCGTGGTCAACATGTCCAACAGTTCCCACATTAACATGTGGTTTACTTCTGTCAAATTTTTCCTTAGCCATAATAATTTCTCCTTTTTTGAGTTGCTACGAACTCAGATAAGTGCATTGCACTTTAAAATTTTTTATTTTTTTGTTGTGCGGAACGCCGAAGGCGCATCCAGTTTTTTTGTTTTTGCTTTTTTATGCGGATTCGCATTGCTAACCCTTACATTATTTTATTATTATAATTTTTTTTAAAGTTGATGTCAACTGTTTTTTAGTAGGAATTGAAAACCTGTGTTCATAAAAAAAAATAGTGGATTTACGAGGAATTTTTGCAACTATCAAGCGATTTTGACGCAGTCGCAGTAAAGAACTACGACAAGGAAAATTAGCATAAATAGGTGAAAAAATAACCGCAAAGACGCATATTTTTTATGATAAGATGGTTATTTTTTTGCTCTCTCTCCAACAATCTTTTCAGTAACGCTTTTTGGAACTTCAGCGTAGTGAGCGAAAGTCATTGTGTATTCGCCTCTGCCTTGTGTTCCGCTTCGCAGGTCTGTTGAATAGCCGAACATCTCACTGAGCGGCACATGGGAACGAACTGTTGTTGTTCCGCCGATTGCCTCAGTTCCAAGAAGGTTTCCTCTTCTTGAAGAAATATCTCCCATAACGAAGCCCATGTAATCTTCAGGAACTTCAACTTCAACATTCATGATAGGCTCCATGAGATAGGCTTTTGCTTGACGCATACCTTCTTTGAATGCCATTGAACCTGCGATTTTGAACGCCATCTCCGAACTATCTACATCATGATAAGAACCGTCATAGACTGTTACTTTGAAGTCAAGAACTTCGTATCCTGCCAGTATCCCGCTCATTTTAGCCTCACTGATACCTTTGTCAATTGCAGGGACATATTCTTTCGGAATTGAGCCGCCGACTGTTTTGTCTTCAAAAACATAGCCTGAACCCGATGGAAGAGGTTCCATGATGATTTTACAATGACCATATTGACCTTTACCACCGCTTTGACGAACATATTTTCCTTCAACTTCAACACGGTCTTTAATCGCCTCACGATAAGATACTTGCGGCTTACCAACATTAGCCTCAACACCAAATTCACGAATAAGACGGTCAACTATGATTTCAAGATGCAATTCGCCCATTCCGGCAATGATTGTTTGACCTGTTTCAGGATGAGTGTAGGTTTTGAAAGTCGGGTCTTCTTCAGCAAGTTTGATGAGCGCCATTGTCATCTTGTCTTGACCTGCTTTTGTTTTTGGCTCAATTGCAAGTGAGATTACCGGCTCCGGAAATTCCATGCTCTCAAGAAGGATTACTTTGTCAGGGTCACACAGAGTGTCGCCTGTTGTTGTGTCTTTTAGCCCGACGATGGCACAAATGTCACCCGCTCCGATTTCGTCAATTTCCTCTCTTGAGTTTGCGTGCATAAGAAGAATTCGTCCGACTCTTTCTTTCTTTTCTCTTGTTGCATTAAAAACAGGCGAGCCTGATTTTAATTTTCCGCTGTAGCAACGAAAGAATGTCAATCGTCCAACATATTTGTCGCTCATTACTTTGAACGCCAAACCGGAAAACGGCTCTTCGTGAGCAGGCTTTCTTTCCGAGGGATTGCCTCTTTCATCCACGCCTTTGATTGCTCCGACATCCAACGGAGACGGAAGATACATTACAATAGCATCAAGCAGTAACTGAACACCTTTGTTTTTGAATGAAGAGCCGCAAAGAACCGGATTCATCGTTCCGTCGATTGTTGCTTTTCTTATTCCTGCTTTGATTTCCACCTCAGTCAACTCTTGTCCTTCAAAGAATTTTTCCATGAGTGCGTCATCAGTTTCAGCAACCGCTTCAACTAAAATTGCTCTGTATTTATCTGCTTCCGCTTTCATATCGCCCGGAATTTCGACAACTTCTTGAACTTTTCCAAGGTCGTCTTTATACATAACAGCATTCATTTTGACAAGGTCGATAATTCCGCGGAATGTTTCGGCAAATCCTACCGGCAACTGGATTGCAACAGGCTTTGCTTTTAGCCTGGTTTTCATCATCTCAATACAGTTCAAAAAGTTTGCACCCTCTCTGTCCATTTTGTTAATATAGGCAATTCGAGGAACTTTATACTTTGTTGCTTGACGCCAAACTTTTTCGCTTTGAGGCTGAACTCCGCCTCTGGCACAGAATGTTGCAACTGTTCCGTCAAGGACTTTTAGTGAGCGTTCAACTTCAACTGTGAAGTCCACATGCCCGGGAGTGTCAATAAGGTTAATTCTTGTTTCAGGCCAGCCGTCAACTTTCCATGAAGTGGTTGTTGCAGCAGAAGTAATAGTGATACCTCTTTCTTGCTCTTGAACCATCCAGTCCATTGTTGCTCCGCCGTCATGAACCTCACCGATTTTGTGAACCTTTCCGCTATAAAAAAGAATTCTCTCACTTGTCGTGGTTTTCCCAGCGTCAATGTGAGCCATGATTCCGATATTTCTGACATTTTCTAAATTATATGTTTCTTTACTCATAAGTTTCGTATATCTCCTGTAAATTCATTTTCAAATTACAAATTACAGTTTACAAATTACAAATGATGATAAAATTAATTTGACCTTATTTGTAATTTGTAAACTGTAATTTATGATTTTTTCTTACCAGCGATAGTGTGCAAACGCTTTATTCGCCTCTGCCATTCTATGCATTTCTTCTTTTCTTTTCACCGCCGCACCGCCGCCTGTTTGAGCATCCATAATTTCAGCGGCAAGTCTTTCTTTCATTGTTTTTTCACTGCGCTTTCTTGCAAAACTAACAAGCCAGCGAATTGCTAAAGTTTGTCTGCGGTCTGCACGAATGTCCATCGGGACTTGATAAGTTGCGCCGCCTACCCTTCTTGCTTTTACTTCCAGTTTTGGTTTAATATTGTCGAGTGACTTTAAGAAAAATTCTTTTGGTTCATTTTTTGTTTTTTCTTTGATTATCTCGAACGCTTCATAGACAATTGCTTGCGCAGTTCCTTTTTTTCCGTCGAGCATAATTTGATTTATTAATTTTGTTATTATTTTTGAATTATATAATGGGTCCGGTAAAACATCTCGTTTCGGGACGCCTGATCTTCTTGGCATGATTCAAATTACTCCTTTAAAATTTTGTTGGTTATTGGTGATTAGTGGTTAGTGGTCGGTGATTAGTGTAGGTCGAGTTTTTTATTATAAATTCTAACCGTCACCAATCACCGACCACTAACCACTAATCACCAATTTATGCTTTTTGCATTAAATTACTTAGGGCGTTTCGTGCCGTAGCGTGAGCGAGATTGCATACGCTTGGCAACCCCCGCTGTGTCTAATGCACCGCGGATAATTTGATACCTTACGCCTGGCAAATCCTTCACTCTGCCGCCACGAATCAGCACGACGCTATGTTCTTGCAGATTGTGTCCGATACCGGGAATGTAAACCGTTCCTTCTTGTTTGTTGACAAGACGGACTCTCGCTATTTTTCTGAGGGCTGAATTTGGCTTTTTCGGGGTTGTTGTCGTGACCGACAAACAAACGCCTCGTTTTTGAGGATTTTGGTCAAGGATTGGACTCTTTGACTTAGACACCTGAATTTCTCTGCCCTTTTTGATGAGTTGGTTAACTGTTGGCATTGTTACTCTACCTCCTTTTTTAGTAGTATTGCTTTTTTGTTGACACTTCGACAACAAAAGACGCACAATATCCATTGTGCGCTTTCATTATTATATAGTAATCAAAAACTTATGTCAAACGATTTTAAGGGGGTTTTTTATCTTTATTATATTGTAGGGGCGAACCACATCCTCAGTCGTCCCCTGCAAATTATTTTGTTGTTACTTTGCAGGGACTGCACTTGCGCCTGCACATTATTTTATTGATTTGTTATTTGATTGTAGTTCGTGGTTGTCGTTTCACATTGTGCGGGCGGCAGATTGCCGCCCCTACGATTTTATTTTGACGAGTGATATTCTGGAATGGGAATAAATTATAGGGTCGAGCAACGCGAGCCCGATTAAATTATCATTATATTCAATTATCAATATTATGCAGCCCAGTATTCGGGTTCGCTTCGCTCACCCATACAAATTTTGATTGGTCGTTTTTTGATAGTGGTTCGTAGGCAACGAATAACATTGTGCGGGCGGTCAGTGCCCGCCCCTACAATTATTTTAATGAGTTCTGCTCAACAAATGATTATTAAATTGTAGGGGCGGCATTCTGCCGCCCGAACGAGGATTGAATATAATGAATATTTAAAAAAAACGGGTGGACGAAGGCGACATCCCCTACAATTTATATTGATATGTTATATATTCTAAAGTCTCCGAATGATACTGCTGGAAAGCGGAGTATCCTCTTTATTTGCAATTTCTTCCTCTTTCATATCAGTCAAATTAATTGTTATTACAAAATCATAGGTTAGTTTTGAGGGAGTGGCTTTGATATTAATTTCTATTTCTTGTGTTTTTTTATTAAATGTTTCATTTGAAAGAAGTTCGCTGAATGCAGACAAATATTTTTCAACTGTTT
>Ga0131853_10002923_pt1 | contig 30635 bp, 12 predicted proteins | sample TergutLab28metaG_FD_92764 | JGI IMG/M metagenome (GOLD analysis project Ga0131853, IMG submission 92764) | Labiotermes labralis P1 segment gut microbial communities from Petit-Saut dam, French Guiana - Lab288 P1 (version 2) (version 2) | ecosystem: Host-associated > Arthropoda: Insects >... | reverse complement strand
AAGGAATATATAGCTCCCTGATGATGGTCTTAGGACCGAAACATGTCGGAGCGTTTTTAATGTTTTAATGTGTAAATTTTATAAATTTTATATATGTGCAGTAGTTGGTGTAATAATTGAGTAACTCGACAACATGCACGGTGTAACAATAAAAAAAAAACTATTCACCGGTCCTCCAGTAGGTATTAACGGACATTTACAGAGACGAAACGAGGTTACTCATCTCATTTTAATACGTACCAATGTGTCCCAAACGTACAACCAAATGACGCATTTATTCTACAACATAAAGTTGATACGAATGTCTGGCTTCATTGTGCGAAATGCTATCTACAGTGCCTGAAGGAACACGATGGGATAGCTTGCGCATCCTGAGCAAGTTCTGCCTACAGATAACAAATTTATTTCGTGGACAAACCAACACCTTATACTGCTGAATTCCATGTGGGCATGATAACTGGAAGAGAAGCTTGCAGAAATCAGAACCAATTATGTATTAAATTCCAACTCTCTAATCACAGGGTTTGCGGTAAAAATTGATAACACTGTTATGACAGAGCTGGAATTAAAACACAGCATGAGTTCTGATTTCTAAAAGCCTCTCTTTTTAATTTCTTACTTGTAGAGACACTCAGTAGTAAAAAGTACTATGTGCAGTAGGGTGTCCAGCAGCATAATATTTGCAACCTAAATTATGCAATGGCTCATTTTTAATTTCTCCTCTCCTTGAAAGGACGGCTTTAGTATCGGTGGCACCTGTTTTAATATTAAGAAAGGCCTTATACAGGGTGAGCATAAAGTCTTTCCCTGATTACAAACATTTATTACAAGAAAACTACTGTACGTGGAATACAAATTTTTTTTCCAAAATCTAACTCAATAAGTTTTTTTACAACCCATTAGTACACTTCAACATGTGCTCCTTTTGTTGCACGGAGAACTTCTAATCGATAATCAATTTATTTCCACGTGTTCTCCAACATGTCTTCAGTTATTGTAGCAAAAGCTTCTGTTATTCTTGCCTTCAAATTTGTAATATCTGGAACTGGTGTCGAAAACACTTTGTCCTTAACATACTCCCATAAAAAGAAGTCAAGGGGGTGATATCCGGCGATCGTGGTGGCCAGGGTGTCGGACCATCTCTCCCAGTCCGAATGTTTGGAAATGTTGCATCCAACAATCAAATGTTACAAATGTTACAATAAACACATGACATAAAATTTTAGAAACTAACTTAAGTAATGGTAAAAAAATATGTTTTTTTCCATATTGTTTTCTTGTAATAAATGTTTGTAATCATGGAAAGACTTTATCTCACCCTGTATATTAATCAGATTTCAATATATACATTTCGGACGATTCTGAATATAAACAGCGATTACTGACCTAAACAATAAAATCAATTTGGTCTTCATACTGGAGATCAAGTTTCTTTGAGGCTAGACAGGAGTATAGCTTTTATACAGAGTAATCGAAAATGTTGGACCTAATTTTCACATTCGTACCGTGGATCTTGATATTATCAAAGTTTTATTTATTTACCGACTGATGCGCCAGTGAGTTGTCTTAAAAAATAATATTAAAATTTACATTAAAATTCACATTAAAACAGCTCCGACATGTTCCAGATTTAATATAAAGTTTAATGCAAATTTTAATACTTTTTAAGACAACTCACTGGTGCGTCAGTTGGTGAATAAATAAAACTTTGATGTTGGACCTAGTTTTCAGGTGTAATAACTTTCACGGGAAGGGATGATATTTTCTGTGGCGTGTTCATCAATTCACAAAAGTTTTCTGAACACGCATTTGCACTTCTTTTGGCGCATATTTCAGGCGCATGCGCGGTACGCTTTAGCCTGTAGTAAAGACTGCTAATACCGCGATTACTCTGCATATCGCGGTCTTGTCAGACAAAGCACAGTGCCTCATAATGACGGTGGAAGACCGAAAGCAAATCCATTGAACAATGCTGCTTAATTTCTGCCGCAAACATGAATGAGATTTTCCTGTCGGTAAATCAACTTGACGCTGGTTTAACCAGTCTAAGGGGATTGAAAGTGTTTAAACGAGCAATTCACACGGACGATGGCGGAAGTCAGCAGATATTGGACGTAGAAGGCTGTTGTTTCTCTGTAGTACAAATAAGTCTATAGCTCTTCAGAGATTTCAACTGGGTATCCACAAAACGGAATTACAAATATCTGTCCAAAAGGCTATGGTCGCACTCAACAGTATTCATAGTCTGTATGAAAGCAAAGGGCTAGTTCAGTACATATGGGTTAAATTTCAAAACCTGAAGCCGAATGAAATTTATGACGGTAATAATTTTTACGGCGATTGACAAACACAGATGAGGAATCTGGAATGGTGACGTAAACATGCACAACTGTCACACGTGGGGACCGAAACGGCCACATGAAATTCACAGGCATATGAGAAATTCCCGGGATGTTAATGCATGATCACTTTATGAAGCCTTCTCTTTTCTGTCTTCCTTTAATTTTATGGAACATGATTACGGAAAACATTTACCTGCTTATGTTATGAAGGTTTGTCTTACCACAAATTTATTGAATTCAAAAAGAAGGTGAAATTTTGTTTCAACAATACGTGATCCACCCCACTACACGTATGAGATATTAAAGGCACTCAACGTCAGGTTTTCTAATCGGTGGAATGGATGAGCAAGGTCAGGGCCGTGGCTCCCACCAAGTCCTGACCTCTAACCACTGGTTTTGTTTCTGTGGGTATTTATAAGAATTCCCGGTTAAACTCCGTGGCCTTAGTCCGCACGCGAACTATACCGACAGAGCGGCCGCCGCCGGTCCGCGAAGTTAGTGCCAACTTTTGCGGATACAGGGGTGTCACGTGGTCAGCGCAACGGGTCCCCACAGCCGTTAATCTCTGTTTTCTAGACCTGGAGACGCTACTTTTTTCATTCAAGTAGCTCCTCAATTGACCTCACGACGCTCACGAGGCTGAGTGTACCCCGTTCCAGACACACTACTACTCAGAAAATCTGGTAGCGCCGGGGATCGAACCTGGGACCTCTGTATCTGTAGCCAGAAACTCTGACCACTAGACCACAGAGGCTGTCCAATTCCCGGTTACTCATTGAAAATCCGAAATTTACGTCTATAACACAACTGTAGCAATAATTACTTCGATATTTCTTAGAGGAAGAAAATTGGTATCATCTAGAGGTTTACAGGACTAAGAACGTTGCGCCCACTGGTAATTTATGGTAGGCATAAAACGTTTATGAGTTCATAAAAACGCTATCACGAATTCCAGCTCCTCCCTCCCAAACATGGAGGAAATAAAGTCAAATAGCAGAGAAATCGAAAGTTTAGTGAGTCCCAGTACTTTGGTCAACAAGATCAGAAAATGCAAACAAATAAGTCAATAAAAAGGGGTATTCATAATCAAGAGGTAAAGGTAAAGTGATCCCGTTACAGGCCCGGTGTGGCCCAGAGGGTGGGTAGAGGTATAGCTCTAATCTTCCATGACCGCGGCACTAGAGGGAGGTGAGTGGTCAGCAGCACACCCCCCCGGCTGCACTTTACCCCCGGGAAAGAATCGGTACCCATTTTACAGGAGGATGGGTGGGCCCCAGGGCCGGTCTGGACGGGCGGAAAATCTCGTCCTCACCGGGATTCGATCCCGGACCATCCAACCCGTAGTCAGTCGCTATACCGACTGAGCTAAGTATGTATGTACATAATCGTATATAGGGTAGTTCTGGGACAGACAACACACTTCTGTAACTGTTGCCCTAACTCAATACAAAAATTGTTAAAGCAGCTGAAAATGCAGAGTTGCTATATTTTAGGTTTCTAATTTACTAAGCTGTAAGCAAAATATCTGCAGAAATTGAAGCATTAGAGATGCATAGCAACGAAAGGAAAGTCGTTTTCGCGGCGTCTCGCCTGGGCATGCCGGCCATAAGAGACGCTGCTTTTTGTCAGGGATAGATGCTTTTATGTAGGGAGAGACACTGCGGTTTGAGAATGTCCTGTGAATTACAGACGCAAGATATGCGAATGAAGACTGTTGAACTTTATGTAAAGAAATGAAGCAATATCAACTTTAAAATCGAAAATGTATCATAAATACACTATATTTGAACCACATGAATTCAAGAGTCTAAGTTGCAACGAACAAAATTTTCTACATCATCTTGTAGGTCTCGTTGTTTTTTTTTTCTCACGATAACTTTCTACCACAGTCGATTCATTTGTCTTTGTATGGAGAAAAGAACACGTGCAGCCAGGTACTGCAGCCCTCACATTCGATTCAGCCAACTTCCTTACTTGTTTGCATACAATTTTTCAAGCAATCACACCATTTCGATTCAGAATTTTCAGACTTCTCTTGATTATGAGCGATTGATTAAGGGCTGGACGGTCCGGCATCGAATCCCGGTGGGGATGAGATTTTCCGCCCGTCCAGACCGGCCCCCGGGGCCCACCCAGCCTCCTGTAAAATGTGTACCGGGTCTTTCGCGGGGGTAAAGTGCGGCCGGGGCGTGCTGCTGACCACTCACCCCCCTTCTAGTGCCGCGATCATGGAACAGTAGAGCTATACCTCTACCCACCCTCTGGGCCACACCGGGCCTTTAACGGGATCACTTTACTTTTACCTTTACTTTTACTTTTACCTCTTGATTTTGAATACTCCTTTTTATTGACTTACTTTTTTTAATTTTCTGATCTTGTTGATTTGGGACTCACTAAGCTTACGATTTCTCTGCTATTTGACTTTATTTCCTCCATGTTTCTTCCGCCTTCCCTCGATATTCTTAGCTTCTTCCGTCATAAACAGGAAAGCTGCTATTTTGTCTATTAAATGTCCGTATTTTCTAGGTATTTCCGGTAACGGACTGATCTTCAAAACTCTGGAGGCAGTAATTTTTTCAGGGGACGAGTCAGAAGGAATTACAGTTCTTAGGGTACTGAAAGAAGGTTCTGCTGAGACAGGCAACACATTTTGAGTCTTTGTTACTGAAAAAGAGGGTGCACTGAGCAGAGCCACATTTGGAGGCGCTGTATCCATAAAAGTCATAGTTTCGCAGGTATTAGAAATGGCGAAAAAATATTTAGACACTTTACGGCGGTTGAAAGGATAAATACCCGTTCATTCAAAAGCACTCACATCATCACCCACGGATGCAACTGTACTCCAAAAAAAAAAAACCCCCCAATTAGGCGCGCCATGCGATATCCAGTGATTTTACAATCTGCGATTTGTTTTTTAAAATAATTCTGTAAAGGCCCGAAAAAAAAACTTATCCAAAGGCTGTAATATATGACTACAGTTATTCGGTAGACAAATGAAAGTAACGTTATTTTCGACAGCAGTCTGAAACAGTAAAGGAGAGCTGCAATATGTTTTGTGGTATTCTAAAGGTAGAATTACATTCCCTGAGGTTTTGTGTTTGAGGAATTGCTCTGTGAACTACTTGATGAATATGTCCGTGCTGATACACGACGATTTCCGATTCATGTGTACATCCTACTCTGGGGGTAATCCGTCACCAAATTCCTGTTTCTTGTTGACCTACCTGAGTATTAGAACGGGGAGCAGAAACTGACCTGCAGCATTACAGCATGCGGTCACTGTAATATTTTCACTATTGCCTTCCGGTGTTAAAACATGAACATCTTTAAACCCCATTTCTCTTATTACAGCGTCAGGCGTGTTATTTACTTGTATGCTACTTTCCTCAATCTTGAAAATGTTCCCAGGAGTGTCACAAATGGCAATTTTGGTCGCTACTTTCTCCAACAAGTTAAAAAAGTTTCCCATAGTGTTCCGGTTCATTCTTTGAACTGTAGCTAAAGACAAAATTTCAGCAGTCATATCCTACAGTATCAGATTCATAACCGTAATTATTTAAAATTCCCATTTCTCTAGCAAACCTGTATGCTGTGGCACGACCAGTCTGTCTGTGTGGGGTAAAACCTGCTGCTCAAAGTGTCTGATTAGGCGCGATAATTTTTATGGTTTTATCATCATTTTTAGAAACAAAGGTTCAATCTATTTGGAAGATACAACAGACAGTTTTTACTACTCTGTAATGTACATGCAATACTTTTTCAAAGTGGATTGGAATTAGTTAATTGCGGCATCTCTCCCATAATTTTTGTGGCGTCTCTCCAAACATTCAGGGAAAGAAGCCGAACCCACGCCCCCCCACATGTTCCAAACTGAACGAATGATATGGCAACCACATGGTGTAAACGAAAGATCAACAATGCTGGTAACCTGTAATGTATCCTGACTGCATAGCTGGAGTTAATAAAGGCATATTTCGTACGTACTAGAAAAGAGTTGTAGCGTAAAAATAATAAACTCAGCCCATAAAATCAGTCACCAATCTTGCTAAACAGTGTCGATATTCACTACGTTCTCTCACAACACCTCTCTAGACTCACTGAATAAGGACACGTGCTGTGATATCCAGAGGATTGCCAGAACCCACCAACCCAAAAAATTCGGCGTCTCTCCCGCCGCGACAGTCTCCCGGAATTACTATATACATGAACAATATAAATTTACGTGTATAATTTAGACTTATGCCCTGAACATAAACAAGACAACTGTTCAATTTGAAATTCCTTCTAGACGCCAGGGGGTTGGTAACTCTCGACTTGAATTCTAAATACATTCCATAGATCTTTACTCAAATTGTCGGTTTGACTCTGGATGAGAGTGGAGGAATTCGCCAGACATTTAATACTTACAACAAAGAAAATACAAGGTCTACTGGTTTGACCCTACGAGTCCACTGTTACAGCTATAAAAGTTATGCACGCTTCAAGAAAAAGTATGAGAAGTCAGAAATTAAGATTCCATTTCTTAGATGAATGGAAGTAAGTACATACACAGGCTTATGTACGGACACTTTTCCTTTACTTCCCCGACTTTCGCAAAATTTTTCAGGCTTTTAACTGAGTGTAGGATGAGATTTTCAAAACCCTGGCGGTCGAAGAAGGCATCCTGTTCTTAAAGCCACTTCTGGGCCTTGAATTGATCGTGTCATCAGATGAAGATCACTGTCCTAAATGATGTGTTGTAGTGTTTCACACATATGAAAGGAATAGAATAGGGGAAACGTACTCTCCAACTTAGCTCGTACATCAAAACTGATGATTCTTGAGTCTGATGGAACCCTATTTAATATGAGTTGCTCTTAAACTGTAAAAAGAAAATGTCGATAATTGATATTATTATCAAGGCAGTAACTTCAAAAGGCAATATTTGAGTTTCTTACAGCAGTCGTAATTAAGATTCAAATCGTATGCCAAAATAGGCCTCGTCAACGGATCAAGAATTGGTTACGTTCCGGGGGGTTTCATGCCACCATCTTCAGGGTTCAGAAGGTACCTTGGACTTCTGAAGACTGAGGCAACAACTCAAGGACTAAGTCTTAAAACCTGAAGATGGAGGCAGATAAGTCCTACGAAACGTCCAAATATATTAGTCCATAGACTCAGGGCTATTTTCAAGGAGAACTGAATCTGCATTAACGGCGGTGATCGTGTCAACATACAAGAGCTGACATAACCGGGGGACATACGTGTATTTTTGCAAACAGAACACATCCAGTTTTGAACGCGCACAAGCAAAACGAGTCACATAGACGAGGTCTGTGTTTTTTGCAGTGCCAACTCATAATGGTGAAAGTGCACAAATGGAAGACTGGGTGTAGCTGAAGTCGATATTACGAGCAGACCTCAATCCGTGCGATGGTAACCGTGCACAAATGAAGCGATTCTTGCCTTTACTACGTCTTCGATAATCCCGCTTCTTCACTAGGATACTTTGTGTGTGGCGATACGGATGCCGTCAGATAATTCTACCATGATTAAATAGCGAACTATTGTCATCCGACGATAGTTTCTGCAACGGATATCCCAGACGAGACACACAGCCCCACAGAGGGGCCGCCATGAGGCTTAGAGTAAGATGAATTACACATTCTGACGAGACCAACAATAATACAAAGCTGCAGTGTGTGTATATCTATATATACATACAGTCATGAACACAACAATATTACAGTTAGTAGCGATATATAATACACAACTACATTTTTCTGCCCTGTATGTAGGCCATCATCAGGTTGTCCAAAGAACTTATTAAGTGACTATACAGTATGTGTGGTAATTTTGGAAGGGGGGACGAGATCTCGTCTTACACCATAAATCGAGGGATTAGTACGTTGGTTTTACTACATAATTTGCATCTTAGAATTTTAAGATTTCCACAATTGATGTAACCCCTTAACATGTTTATTTCAACTTTTACTAATCCCACGATTTATGATGTAAGACGAGATCTCGTCCCCCTTCCAAAATTACCACACATACTGTATAGTCACTTAATAAGTTCTTTGGACAATCTGATGATGGCCTAAATACAGGGCCGAAACATGTAGTTGTATATTATATATCGCTACTAACTGTAATATTGTTGTGTTCATGACTGCATGTATATATATATATATAGATATATACACAGTACAGCTTTGTGTTATTGACCTAACACAACGTGGATGACACACCTTAAGAGACAAGCAATGTTCTAGATTAGGACTTTTCTCATCTAACATTTCGTCAGCTTAGTCGCAATGAGACTCGAGTGTACGTACCAGACATATTCAGTTACTCAGGTTCCCTAGCTTGTAACTTCTGTGTTATTCAAGGGATTTACTTTTTGGTAGGCGGCAGCATTTTATACTTGAGATAAAGTGCAAAAAAATTTACAAAAGCCGGTCAGTCTGTCACTCAGCCATATACCAGTAAGGACATAAGTTTATGTGCGATGGCAAGGAGAGTGAAAAGATGGTCATGTGACAAAATTAGCAGTGTGAATAAGTCTTTTGGGCGAAAAATTTTTTCACAGCCAATTGACAGGCGTCCGTGATGAAGGCGTAATGAAAGTGCAGGATGTTTCAAAATTGTACAAAAAGTTCGAAAATGGCCGACTGAATATCCATTACGATGAACGGACCAGTCGGCCCAGCACATCAATGACGGATGTGAGGTTCAGCACGAGTGTGTGAATTGGGTTTGAACAACAGATTGGCAGAAATATGAGTTTTAGGACGTACAAGTGGTTATTCCTTAATGGCAGCGAAAGCAGAAGCCCGAATTTTATAGAATCTGAATTTTAAACTCGTTCAAAGTTGGGGAAAAATCCATCAATATGCTCGGGAAATACAGGGTTATTCATAAGTCCGTGAAACCTGTTATAAACCTGGCTGATGCCACAGTTGAATGAAGACAGTAATGATTACATCTTTCAACAGGACGGCTCTCCGGCCCACTACAAAGACGTGCGAGGATATCTAAATCGAAACTTGCCACAAAGGTGGATAGGACGCACAGGAAAAGAAGATAACGCGTTAATGCGGTGGCCACCCGGTCCTCGGATTTAACCCCGTGCGACTTTTTCTTCTGGGGGTTTGTGAAGGACACTGTCTTTGTACCTCCACTCCCAGCTAATCTACAGATTTTCACAACCGTATCACCGCTGCTGTGGCTCTGGTCGACCGTGATATGCTGACACGCGTGTGGAACGAGATGGACTATCGCATAGATGTCTGCCGTATTACCAAAAGTGGACACATTGAGCATCTGTGAAATATGAAAAAAAAAAAAAAACAAACAAACAAACAAACTTGGAGAGTTTCTCTCTCTATCGGCGTAAGAACTACCATGATCCGTTGAGTAGTTTATTTGTTGCGAAATTTTAAAATGTTTCACGAACTTATGAATAACCCTGTATATTGGAAAATTATGACACTTCAGTTAAATAAATGAGTTACATTTGATAGTGAAAAGACTTTTCTTTAATTTTTACGACATAGAAACCTCACTTACTGAACGACTTTCTTATGATTGTTGTTATAATTCCAAATAATACAAAGAACTGCCACTAGCTGCTATGTCATTTCGTACGTTCAGTAACTGTCAGAACAGGCAACGGTTATGGCAAAGCAATAAAAGATGGCAGCAATAAATGGCTGTGAATTAATGTTCTTCGGTATAACAGTGTCAACCTTCTACAAAGGATGATGTTAGTGTGACCGTGCATCATTGATACAATAATGTAAACAAGTAACTAGATGCAACAATAACAATTTATTAATAAGTTCAATCAGCTCAACATGTTTCAGGCGATTCGCCCATCATCAGGAGCACTAGACTGTGTTTACAGCTTGTGGTATAATGCACCGGCGATGCTGCCGACCGGCTGATGATGGGCGAAATTATCGCCTGAAACATGTTGAGCTGATTGAAATTATTAATAAATTGTTATTGTTGCATCTCGTTGCTTGTTTACATTATTGCTTCTCCAAAGGATGTTAAGAAATTACACTGAGAGAACAGCATCACCTAATTTGTAGCTGTAGTTATGTAATAAGGCCGGAGGGAAAGAGACCACTGGGGAGACCTAGGCGTAGATGGGTGGATAATATTAGGACGGATGTCCAGGAGGTGGGATGTGGGTATATGGACTGGATTGGGCTGGCCCAGGATAGAGACAGGTGGCGGATGCTTGTGAGTGCGGTAATGAACCTTCGGGTTCCGTGAACTGCGGGGAATTTTTTGACTAGCTGCAAAGCATTTAGCTTCTCAAGAAGGACTCTGCACCATGGAGTAAGTAAGTGAGTAAGTAAGTAAGTAAGTAATGTAATCAGTTTAGTACCTTGAAACAAATGTGCTTAAGCACAGGTATATCATCCAAATGAAAAGTGACCCTTCTCTTTTTGCTCTCAACACTACTACCACCAAATGATTATTTACGGAAAGTGTGTTAGTTTCAGAAGTTACTCGGTTAGGAAAGTCAAGTATAATCACTTGGGAGGGAAGAGTCTGAGCGCATAACAAAATGCTACTGCAGTATTATCCTTTTAAAGCCTCGTGGTTACTATATGTACCACCAGTTTATTATTTAAAAAATTACGTTCCGTCTACGGACCCTCTTTCTATGTTTTGTGTGGCTTGCAATAAAAAGAGCGAGTATTTTTGTAAACATAATTATCTGATTGGTTTTGTGATAAGAGAGACGGACTGTGTTTACTGTGCGGTACGAACTGGATCTTTAAACACATAATTCAGATTAATCTTAGTCTTTAAAGGGTTAAAAAGGAATTAATGTCGAAGACCAAAGAAGTCAAATGAGGATGGCTAGTGTCATGGCACCAACTATATACTTCCCCTTCCTTGCGATCACAGGGCCTACGCTGACAAAATTTTACTGATAATTTCTTAACTCATGAATTGCTTATTTTCGCTGCCCCAAACTGCGGTAATTTTGAATCTTTGTTTGAGATGGAGAGATAGTTATAAATCAGGACTAGCCAAGAATTTAGAATGTGTCGTTTGTGGCCAATACTAGAGGAACATCCAAGCAGTTACTTGGGAGTTCCTGACAGAAACTACGAAAAACTTCGGTTAGTACAGTCGTTATGTTGAACGGAATTCGAGTCGAGTACATTAAAATACGTACCAAATACCTTCTGTCTGAACTATCCCGCTGAATTCTTTTTCCTTCAGGGTGTAAGCCGTCGACTTCTGATACCTGAAACCTGGATTCAATCCCATGGCACTTAATGTTGGATTTGTGGTGGACGAAGTGCCTCTCAGAGAAATTCGATTTTCCTTCATCAGTTACCACTCCATCACTACTTCATTCTCATTCACCCATCATGAGGGACGAGAAACCCATTACTCGCGGCAGTTCCACACTGACACAGGCTTACTCCAACACGATAATAAAGACAATATTTCCATCATATATTTACGTCCAGTATGTTGCAAATATTCTCTGAGGGCAGAGAACAAGCAGAAAATACGAGCAGTGTCTGAAAACAGTTATTTACTCCTACATTTATTGATGGGTAGGTATTTTATTTATGACAAAATTAACATTAAACTTCCAAAACAATTTAAATGCTACGTCTTCATACCTACTTCGCAAAGAAAACATTTAGCCAATTAAAGTGTACTTCTTCAATTAACTATTCAGTCTTCATGTTTGCACCGTGCGTCAATGATAATTAGACACTTTATTATCCAACTAATGCACAATATATAATATGTAGACATAATTAAAATGATAAAATATTTAAAAGTGCTCCAACATGTTTCGGATCACAGAGGATCCATCATCAGGGAGCCGTGTACAGTGCTTCATATACAGTGAACTACATACTCCCACAACGGGTCAGAATATGCTGCCATAACACCGACCTTCTCCATGTCAACGGACACGATTGAACCATTCTTATAATTTTTAGCCAAGCACTGTACAAGGCTCCCTGATGATGAATCCTCTGTGATCCGAAACATGTTTGAGCACTTTTAAATGTTTCATAATTTTAATTGTATCTACATATTATATATTGTGCATTAGTTGGGTAATAAAGTATTTAATAACTATTCAATGTTTAATTTCCTTGAAGAATCATTTAGTATCATCGTGTGTATTAACGTTGGAAAGAGTCGCAGTTCATAAACCACATTGACATATCAGGTTAAAGCATTTTCGTTCAAGTAACTAACTGATAGAATCTCTGGGAAAGAAGATTCACGTTAAGAATCTGTAATGGAACAGAATGTTTGTATTTATTTGATATTAACTTTGTTGTTTAAAACAGGACACAGCGTCAAAATTGAATAAATTTTTGAGTTGGTGTTCTGAAGAAATTATGATATTTTATTTAGGCTAATACGCAAATAGACGGAGTCCACTGAAGAATAAAAAACCAACTAGATGCCACTTATTATTTTACTGTACTTCTTTAGGGTTAACATGTTTCGGGCATTACTATGCCCGAAATATTTTGAAAACAAAAGACCAACTTGATGTCACTTGCTATTTTTATTTCACTTCTTATGCCCTCAATATGTTACGGACATTAATATATCCATCATCAGGATCTTACGACTATTCTGTTGAATTGCCACATTGGTCGTGTGTTCTTGGTTCGATGTGTGTTGGTGTTTCGGTGTGGTTGGGTTGGCGTGGTATCCGTGTTGCAGGCTGCACCACGGATACCACTCCAACACAACCACACCGAATCTCCAACACACATCGAACCAAGAACAATACGACCAATGTGGCAATTCAACAGAATAGTCGCAAGCTCCTGATGATAGCTATATTAATGCCCGAAACATGTTGAGCGTATAAGAAGTGAAATAAAAATAGCAAGTGACATCAAGTTGGTCTTTTGTTTTCAACTATTACAATGATGCACGGTCCAACAAACATTAGATGCCCGAAACATATTGAGTCTATAAGAAGTGCACTAAAATAATAAGTGGCATCTAGTTGGTTTTTTATTCTTCAGTTATCACAATGATGCACGGTCCAATAAACATCAGATTAACAGGCAGTCCAATTGAAAACCGACCCAGACGCACAGAAAACAAACAGCCTTACATTTCACAACATAATATATCTAATATAATACATAATGCATAATGTGTAATATAATGTACATAACTTGCCGCGTGTTGCAGGAGTTCTTCTACATGACCTTACTCTCAAGTATGTTTGTCACGTGGTGAACAGAATATTAAGTACCGTTTGAAGTTTTTGTCTACAAATTACTGACACTGTGCGGCAAGTTCAAAGAAGCTGCATCATCACACGCTGCCAGTCCTATCGCCGCGTGTATGGTATGCTGAACCACCTAGGTCAAGGAATCAGGTTTTATCTGCTGTCTACAACAGAAGTCTGAAGCCCAGTGTACTGTACATTTCTTTTGTTCGTGCATATGCAGTGGAGGTTTGCTGAGAAATTTTAAACGTGGAAACCTCTATAAGGAACAAACTATATTAAAAGTGTGTTATGAAGTTTAGAACGAAACTTCCCAGTGTTTCAGGTCCTTCAAAAGTAAGCAAGTCTTACAGTTGTAAGAGCCCATTTCCAACACCTACAATGACATGTGCTACGTTATATATATATATATATAATGTGTATGTTATGTATTCTATGAGGCAATGTGAGGCCGTTAAGTTTGTCATGAGTCTGGGTTAGGCTTTTCCTTGAACTTCCTCTCTATGAAAACATGTGATTTCGTTTTTTTTTTAATTTTTCTTATAATAAAACCAACGAGATGCACTAATTTCTCAAATTAATTTTTGGAATAAAACGCTACATGTTTCGGACAGTTTCTCTGTCCATCATCAGGAGTCCAGCACTATAAAAAAAGTTAAATCAGTCCCATTACAGGCCAAGGTGCCCAGAGGGTTCCAGGAAGTTAAGGTTCCCAGATTACGTGACAATGGCCCAAGATGGTGGTAAGGTTGTCAGACTTACGCACCGGCCGCTTTTACCCCCAGGAAATACTCCTGGTACTCATTTCTATTAGAGGCTGAGTCGACCCCAGGACCATAGTGCGATAGGAAGGATAATGCCAATGAAAAATTGCATTAACACCACCTGGTATCGAGCCAGCAACCTCCCGATTTGTAGCGCTGCACTTTAACCACTGTGCTAACTAACTGTACACTCAGCAATAGGTAGATGTCATACAGGTTATGCTGACTGCTTGCTAGTGGAATAAGCATCGAACTGGTTTAGTTGTGTTGCGACACAACTAAACCAGTTCTATCCTGATCCCGCTAGCGAAGCAGTCAGCATGTATGTATGGCATCTACTTATTGCTGAGTGTACAGTGCTTGACTTCTGATGATGGACAGAGGAACTGTCCGAAACACGTAGAGTTTTATTCCAAAAATAAATTTGAGAAACTAGTGAATCTAGTTCGTTTTATTATAAGAATATATCACGATGCACGGTCACCTGAATGTCATAATGTGACTTTAGCTTATTATGCACTTAAGATACGAATAATAACTGACGATTTTAAATAGCCTACAGGTAAGCTGATAAACACATATAATTTTGTTTGTGAAAAATCAAAGTCCTTGACTTCGAGACTCGCCCTTGGACATGATCCTGAAAACGTTGTACCCACTTCTCATACGAAAGACTCACAATTTCAAATTCATAATTTTGTTACTGTTGGGTTTATATTGTTGTCTTCTCCATAACGATTTTAAACACCAAAATTTTTTTAAAAACTTTTGTGTATCCAGGTTGTAATAACCCATTAGCCAAATCTTAGCCTGTTGAATTCCCCTCCTTAAATAGTTCTACGTGAGCCACATAATCACAAATTTATTACTTCTATAATATCCTAAACATCACATTTATTTCTTCAGATTGCGATACACTAATTTATTCTTACTTCGTACTCAAGTGTTTATGACAATCAGCAACGCGATGAAGCTTAAAGATTTTTATTTTATATATACAGATTTTAGGATTTCAGAAGCTACAAATAACTAAACATTCCTTGAGTTGGCGAAAGACATTGAACCCGTACCCTGTTAACGTGGAGATATGGTGAACTCCTAATAATGCCAGCAGAATGGAAGGGTTAAAACAGTAATACTTGATACAAAATGCTTAATTGCGTACATATGACGAAATGCATACAAGTATATATGACTAAGGTTAATGGAATTTCGTGAATCAGTCTTTCTTATCCACGTATGTCAGTGGACCCTCGCAAAAATAGATTATAAAATTATGGCTCTATTTTATTTGTCACATTTTTTTAGCTGCTCTGCATTAAGCAGCAACCTTAGTCACATCCTGTGATTGTTTCTAAATTGCCTCGTTCCCAGTAAGTTTTGAAGTGTATCGATTTAATACGAGGTTAAGCAGTTGCACAAGATGGCCACCGCAAAAAAGAAACTACAGGTGTTAATATATGATTGCTGAAAGAAGGAGCATGGATACAAGTGAACTATGAAATTTCACCGTCACAAAAATAACAGTATTGTTATGGTATCAGAACCAGCTTGGCTTTATGGCAAACAAGGACAAATGGTAACGGCCTACGAAGAACAGACGACCGGTGGAAAACCCATACATCCTAACAGGGAAAATCCTAACAACAATATATATCTTACACTACATCACAAACACAATAACAAACTACTGGATAAAACAATAGAGTAACCAAAAGTTGAAAAGCAGTATCAATCGTAACGTCCTGAAAATATTATGAGACAAGTTCAAGTCTTCTATTCACATTCGTACCGAAATTCATACACCTAAACCTAAAACAGACAATAAAGGCCTCACAGCCACAACAAACAAACCATAGTTCAAGGAGAGAAACGAGGATTTCTTCCATTACCTATGGTAACAAATATGGGGAAAAGGTGTAGGCAGCACACAAAAAAAGACACAAAAGACAGATTAATATAAAAAATACAGAATAAAAATCGCTGCCACAGAGAGCAACACAAAACAACAATCACATAAAAGGGATACTAGCATACTAGCATACTCAGCCAATAAATCAACGCATATTCTTTAGAACGTAATCTCAGATTCAACTACAGCAAAATCAAAGGGGGTCTGATTAGTCTCCGCCAAACAGGAAACAAACGGATAATATGTAGATACAATTAAAATTAAAAAATGTTTAAAAGTGCTCCAACATGTTTCGGATCACACAGGATCCATCATCAGGGAGCCTTTTACAGTGATTGGCTAAAATGACAAAAATTGTTCTGTCGTACAAGGCTCCCTGATGATGGATCCTCTGTGATCCGAAACATGTTGGAGCACTATTAAATATTTTATAATTTTAATTGTATCTACGAATTATATATTTGCGCATTAGTTGGATAATAAAGTGTTTGTCATTGATGCGCGGTGCAAACATGAAGATGGATAATATGAGGGTTTGAGAGTAAGTTAGTTAACACCTTTATAGACCAAACAGGCAAGGGATATTAGGAATGGATTAGACTTATACAATATCAATAACTGAGCACAGACACACCTAAAGCTTGTTGGTGTTATGGGAATAAATAGATGCAAATGGTCTCCTCCCAAAATTCAGGAGGCATAACGAGATACAGTGTTCATTTATCATGCCACAAACCACGGAAGCTTTATCGCATGGAACTCAGGGACTAGACATAAGAGACACCTCTGTAAACCGAATACTTTAGTTTAATAACGATTAAGACGATTTCAGAGGAACCTGGTACCTCTGTCGTCACGACAGTATCTTGAGAATTAACAATGAATTAATAAAATCGTCTTTACATTACAATATAATAAGAGTTGCAGGTTATTGTTACAACTATTTAGCTAAGCAACATGTTTCGGCCTTACTCGGCCATCATCAGGCTCACAAAAACAGTGGTGTTATTCAAGGTACATTCAGTGGTTTTTACCTATTGGATCCCATGGATTATAATATTACTAACAACCTTTCTCGAATTGCAGGTACTCTTTAAAAACATTATAATAAATAAAATCTGGTATTAAAATGATGTGTGTTACTTTAAGAGTGGGTGTTAGTGCGTGGTATGCTGTGAATACATCAGTAATCTAGTTGTAGGGGTGTACACGGGATGGTTGTTCGTGTATTTTCCGCTGGCTTGATTATTCTCTCGGTGTGTGTGATCCTATACGCTATGTTTTTGCGTCCAATTTTTGTCGTTCCGGCGTGATGTCGACCCGTACTGTTATATACTTGAACTAACTGTCTATTTACAGTTTTGTTTGATTGGGAGTTCACTTCCCATGTTATAAGCTTTAAAACTCACAGATGATCCGTTAGACAAATTAGTGCGGTGCGTGTCGGTATTGAGTAGCACACAGTCATATGGAGGAGTCCTTGTGAACCCAAGTATTATGGTTGCTGTCTCCGAACTGCTGTACAGGGATAGTTTTTGTCATTACTATGGTGTTCCTGCTGTTGGAATTATGCCGTTATTTCCTGGAAGTATATATAACTGGAGTAGTCTACCATTCATAATTTGGATTGTGTACGCGATGTCATAATGAAGTATTTACTTGTGCTTGGCCCAGCTATTCCTTGTTCTGTGCGTGTACACTGCCGATCCCTGTATTATAATGTTTTTAACCTTTAGACGCCTAACGTCAACTATAGTTGACGTACCGCACCGCTAACCTCCAAAGTTGCATTTTATATATTTATTCAAAAAATATAGGTACCGAATATTTTAAACATGGTGTGTAATCTCCGTTTTTTTTTCAAAATACAGTTTGTTTCATAATTCTAACTTGTTTGGTTCCAGTATTATTCACATTTTATATACAGGGTGTGCTAAAATTAAAAAATAATTCCGGCGCCAAAAGGTTAAAGAGTACCTGCAATTCGAGAAAGGTTGTTAGTAATATTGTAAACCATGGGATCCAATAGGTAAAAACCACTGAATGTACCTTGATTAATACCACTGTTTTTGTGAGCCTGATGATGGCCGAGTAAGGCCGAAACATGTTGCTTAGCTAAATAGTTGTAACAATAATCTGCAACTCTTATTATATTGTTGTGTAAAGACGGTTTTATTAATACATTGTTTACGTATACACAACGGGATGGAAACTGTACAATTGAGAATTAACACTGTGGATTCCACACAAAAGTTTATATCTCTTTGTCAAATAACACGCTTAACATATCAGAAGAGAGCAGTTTTCATATTCACTGCCGTAAAATATAAAATCTGCCAACAACTATTTGGTTTTCAAGTACACCTGTTAACTATACGGGATCTTATTTCTGTTTTGGAATCCAGGTAAGATTCCTGGAGAATAATTATTTTGATTGTTTTTTTTATTGCAGCAATGAAGGCAGCCATATTGATCCAGCGATGGTACCGGCGGTATCTGGCACGTATGGAGGTTCGCAGAAGATACACGTGGACGATATTCCAGAACATAGAGTACGCGGGAGAGCAAGATCAGCTCAAGGTAACTGGGAGGATTTAGATATGTCACGCATCTGATTCAGAGCTGTTTTTAGCTCGTTACCTCATTATGGTGTCATTCAGAATGCAAAATATGTACGTCCACAGATTAAAGAAAACATGAATATATGTTAAAGAATGATATTCTGTCACGGTATTGGGGAAGGAAGTCTATAGATTTTACGCGAGAGCTTGTTGGAGAAGATACTTTGACTGTTACTGCAGCAAGTTGCAATATTTAGTTTGCTTTGTTGGGTTTTCAGTCTCTTGAGGCAAATTGTGAGATAATAACTTCAAATAAACACAGACCGTTTTCCCGTGGCGCCGTTGGTCAAGGCACTGCTCTGAAAGCCTGACGAAGTCGTTGGATTTTTCTGTGACGTAATCCTTCCGTCCACACTGTGGTCTTGGGGTGGACTGAGCCTCTAAAGGAAATGAGTACCAGGGACATCTGAGAATAACGGCCACCGGTGCCTAGGGCTGACAACCTTGCCACAATCACGCGCCTATTACCTAGAAATTCTGGGAATCTTAACCTCCTGGAGCTCTCAGACCGTGCCCAACCCTATATGGGGAGAGCTTTACCACCGTTTCCTTCCACAACCTTATGAATTAGGAAGTCATGTTGAAAGACATGCCTTTTTTTTATGTTTTGCTTACCGTGCATCTCAGTATAATCTTAGTAATTAACCAACTTAAGGCACAAATTCTTGTTTTATAATAAGTTTATTAAATGCCTCTACATGTTTCGAGCACTATGTGCTCATCATCAGGAGGTCAAAATTGTATTATACAGCATCTGGTATCATCACACTATGTCCCGTGCACCGGACAGCCACCTACAGAGTGTGATGATACCAGATGCTGTATAATACAATTTTGACCTCCTGATGATGAGCACATAGTGCTCGAAACATGTAGAGGCATTTAATAAACTTATTATAAAACAAGAATTTGTGCATTAAGTTGGTTAATTACTAAGATTGGTCCCTGCTTGTGCAGTAGCCATGATAAAGTAATTTATTCAGTCAAACACAACATTTATATAAACAAAAATACAAAGATGGCAACATGTTTCGATTTTAGCGAACCGTCTTCAGACCAGTTCTTAGTATACGGTCATGGTGCATTCTGTGACGGCGCACATTATGGGATCCATATTGTTTACAAACCATTCTGATTTTAAAATTCAAGTTAAAACTCTATTGGCAGATATAACTTTTTAAAATATAGGTAAACACTCCTATCAGTACATTGGCAAATCCATATTAAAATTTTATGCTAGCTTATATATATATATATATATAGTATATATACTGCAAGTTAAACTAAAGCTCTTGTCAAATGGACCTATAACTGGGGTAGCGTGTTTATGTACTTGGTTGAAGCCAATATTATTATTTATTTGGGCGTATTCTAAATTGTGAAGGTTGTGTTATCACAAGTATATTCCTGCCGTCCTATGGAAGGCTAAGTTCAAGGTTGTGTATCACACGCAATACGGCTCTTATCAATTCCGTTTTCGAGTACGTTTTTTAGGTACAGTTTTAGTACGTGAAGTTCTGTTAGGTACGCATGTATGTTCGTCAAACTCTGATGTATGTAGTAGTGCAATTAACTATCTGTAGTTCCAGTTTTTTTTTGCTCGATTTGGGAGGGAAAATTGACATAGGGGGTTTTGTACGCAGTGCTGTTGAACATTGATGAGTTCCGCGAAATTGGATGCAGAGGGTGGGACTACAATTTTTTGTTAGTATATGCGAAATTACATTGGAGCGTGTAAAGTGAAATCGTAGGATAATATTTTGCAAGTGAAGAAGGCCTAGCAAATTCTGTGCACTTCGTAAGAAGGTAATCAATTTGCAATTTTCTTACGAGTGTTGAGATGACTATAATACTGCAAAAGATAAAGACAATTTAAATGAACAATTTCTAACCTTGTTTGTATTGCTTTGGTAGTTAGCCAATAAAATATAATAAATAAAATTAAATGAATACATTTTCTGCTGTCCCTTTTAACACACCACCTAAAATAAGCACACCCGCGCATACATAATGTGCATAACATTTTTGGAAAGCGATAAACAATATGAATAGGCTAGCATATTTGAACGTATATTGCAAAAGTTTTTGTAGGGTTTCTTATTTAAGCAGTCCCGTTAGAGGCCTGGAGTGGCCCAGAGGGTTTCAGGAAGTTAAGGTTCCCATATTTCATGACAACGGCACAAGATGGTGGTAAGGTTGTCAGCCTTACGCACCGGCCGCCCCAGGAAATGCTCCTGGTACTCATTTCTGTTAGAAGCTGAGTCGATCCCAGGGCCATAGTGCGATCAGAAGGATTTTATGTCAAGCTGGGATCGAACCAGCGACCTTCCGATTTGTAGCACAGCACCTTAACCGCTGTGCCAACTCGGACTCACTAATAAGATGTTACGAAATTTGCAGTTTTATTCTCATTGTTACACCGTGCATGTTGTCGAGTTACTCAATTATTATACCACCCACTGCACATATATAAAATTTACACATTAAAACATTAAAAACGCTCCATATTTCAATGTGTAAATTTTATATATGTGCAATAGTTGGTATAATAATTGAGTAACTTTGCAGTTATTTGCTGCAAAATTTAAACCTTGAAAGCAAATAGCTGCTCATCTACTTAGCTATTCGCTGTGCACAGCAAAGTATTCCTCTTAACACGTAACGTATTATCTGTTTTCAGTTGTACAACTTCTTCAACGCTCTGCTGACCCACATGCCTGATACCACAATAAAACCGCCTGGGTCAGATGTTTCATCTAAATCTTCATCTATAGGTAAGACTTCACAGATGTCAGCATAACTCTAGATACAGTTACTAATGACACAGCATTATGCTATGATCTTTCGGGATGTGACGTCTGTAGTTTCGTAGATTTGTACCAACGTCTTGAGATGCTTTTTCCTCCATCATCAGTGTACAAAATAAAACCACCTCACTACCTTTAAGATGGCGTCAGAAAGTTACTTTGAAACGTTTATACAAACCCTAAGACGTCACATTCCACAAGGACGTCAACTTACTGTCGGTCACACGTAATCAAGCAGCATTGTGTTCCAGAATAGACACCTAGTTGACGTGTAATAAAAGTTCTGCAATGTCCTTATTGGTATGTAAATGTCGTTAAATAATCGGTCAAGCAATGGCTTTCCATTAAGGAACCAGATGATTCATTAAACTCTACAAAAGCCTACATTTGGGAGTTAAGGTAGGGCAGCTGAATTCATTCCTCACATTCATATCCTGTTTCGAACATCTATTTCATATTTTGTTCACTTCACAAACTGTGTCTTCTTCTGACTTTTTCGAATAAGTACTTCCCTTAGCTACCGCGCCTGCTTAGTGTTGTGTCCGTCTCATCTTCCTTGATTTTGTCACCCAAACAGTAGTATTAGCCAGGGGGTTGGAGCTATGGTATGTAAACTAATTGGCGTGAGAATTATTTTTCCAAAACCTTTACAACAACGACAACCAACAGACAAATAGCAAGAACAATTTTATTCTTTTTTTTATCCAGAACTGAATATGAGTTTTTCCCCAAAACGGGTATTTTCTCGTGCCCAAAATGTCAAAATTGATTCTGGGGCCCATACAACTTTTTTACTTAGTGGGTACCAGGAACACTTTCCATGGAAGAGGGCGGCATAGGAGACGCCAGGTCGTAAAGCTAACCAATCACCACCATCCAGTGCCGAGGTTAGGAACGACGTGCACATGAAGAGCTTTACCTTTACATTTATAACTTCTTAACTTTGAAGAGGCTACGTAGGCCCAGAGTGGAGTAAAGGTGTAGCTCAACTGGTCAATGTCGCTTTACCCCCGGGAAAGACCCGGTACCCATTGAATAGGAGGCTAGGTGGGCGCCAGGGCAGGTCTGGACGGCTGTGGGAAACCTCGCCCTCACCGGCCTTCGATCCCGGGACAGCCCATCACGTAGCGAGCCGCTATACCGACTACGCTATCCGGGCTCACTTTACATTTAAAGGGCATGAGCTTATTCCTTTCTGTCCGTGAGAGAGATGAAAAACAGACCTTATTATTGCGTTTAAGGCGGTACTGTTTCGGACCGCTTCCAACCCGAGAACCGTAGTTTGCTAACGTGTTCCCTACGGGCGTGCTTCTAGCTCTGCAAATGCTGTCCTGTATCCATACAGTTATGGATTGCTATACACTATAGTTCGAGTTGGAGAAGTTAAGGTAGTGGGTTGCAAACTCTTCCTTGGAGATGAGGTAATAGTGCAGCTGACCGATGCGATTCAAAACCCGTCTATGGCAAAGTTAACGCAGTTGTAGCCTTATCAGAACTGACAGTCTTAATGTGTTAATCCATTCTTCAACGCGTTCACAAAAAATAAAAAAAAAAAGAAAATATGTTACATTACATTTGCCATCCCTGTACGTCTGTATAGCAACAGCAACACTTGGAGGATTATACACCACACAACTATTGTGCACTTCTGTGTATCAAGAAATACAACACAGTTTTTGTAGTGTGACGTAAGATTGACGCGCGTTCGCGTAACTATTTTTGTTGTGGAAAAGCAATAAATATTACATATTCTAAGTGTGTGTCTGGTGCCTTAGATATCCAGCATGCAATGCGCTTGAGTTGTATCCTATTGTCACGTGTGGCCTGTCTGGCTCTACCACATTTTTTTCGCATTATCTCACAAGACGCACGATTTTTTCGAATTGTAGTTGCCGAACACAAAATGTGTTTTGATTTTCTCTACAAGTTTGTCTAAAACATTTCCCATTTGAAGATTAAATGAGCGAAATATTATAAACGTATGTAGGTCTTCGTGTAAAGCGCCCTTTATTGTTATCAAATTTTAATAAGGTTTGAATTTTCTTGATAGATTTTCGAAAAAAAAAATCGAAATACTAAATTTCATGAAAATTTTTCCATTGGAAGTTTAGTTATTTAATGCGGATAGAGGGACGGAAAGACACGATGAGACCAATGTTCGCTTTTTGCAAATTTTGCGAAAGCGCTTAAAGTCAAAAGGAAACATCATATTACATACTCACTTCTGATCCAACATGTTGCACGAAGAACTCAATAAAACTAGAATTTTTCAAGATTATTACGTTTTAGTAATAGAAACGAAATAAATGTGAGCTACAATCATTACAACATACTACGTAATAATTTAATATAATTCATTCCACTGTGTCTTTGAAACAACCAAGACATCATATCATCAGTCCAACACAGCTTTACACCTATTCTTAGGAAACCCTTTATGTTTAGGACTAAATAATCCATTAACAGGCTCAATACACATTTAAGTTGCAGGTAATATGCAGATCATAATACCGCATTATAATTATAAAAATCATACTTACTTGCTCCATGGTGCAGAGTCCTTCTTGAGAAGCCAAGTAGTTTGCAGCTAGTCAAGAAATTCCCCGCAGTTCACGGAACCCGAAGGTTCATTACCGCACTCACAAGCGTCCGCCAGCTGTCTCTATCCTGGGCCAGCCCAATCCAGTCCATATACCCACATCCCACTTCCTGGAGATCCGTCCTAATATTATGCACCCATCTACGCCTAGGTCTCCCCAGTGGCCTCTTTCCCTCAGGTTTCCCCACCAAAACCCTATACACCCCCCTCTCCTCCTTATAAAAATCATAATGTTATAAACCATTAAAAGAGAAAAACGGTGCTTCTTACGCCTAATGTTCCTATTCTGTGTGAGAATTGTAGTTTATAACATGATTATATAGAAACGGGCGGATGTTCCGGATTGCTTATGCTACTTATGTGTTTCCTAACACGGTTTTAATGCCAAAAAAGTAAGAATTCAAAGCCGCAGTGAGAGTATACATATTTTACAAATGAGTTTTGTACAACTTATATTGGTTGTGGTGATTGTATCTATCATTTAATATATAAATACATTTCTTAATTCCTTTTGTCTTATTGTGACACAAACAAGCACAGAATCTTATATCACATTTAACTGAAATCCGTACAGTAGGTTCTCAGATGAAACAAAGCTACCGGCGAATACAATAAGGCCAAATGATCTCCCTCGTCATGCGGGTCTTCTCTTTGAGTACAGTCAGTAAGAAAATGCAATTACATACAATACAACCACTCAAAATTAAAACGGAAGGCAAAAAGAAAATATTACTAACCTACTATTGGATTACGTTTGTTGGAACGGAGGTCAATATGCTGTTTTCTTTACAGATACTGTAGACCAAAAGTTCGAGGATGAATCAGAAGACAGCAGTCTACAGTCGGTTGAGGGAGGTTATAGGGGTATTCACATAAGTTTTCCTCTTACCAGGACAGATCTAGACGCACTAATAGACACGTTTAGGAAAAAGAAGGTAAGCAGCATTGATACGAGTTATTAAGTTTGTAGAAATTAATTACACATTCTTGTAAGACAGACACATACTGATGGTTTGGACGATATTTTGCGGGCATGATACGGTGCCGTGACAGTTGGACGACATTGCACGATACTGGTAAAGTAACTTGAAGATTGGACGACAATTCACGGGCAAGTAACGTGAAGTTTGGACGACATTGCACCGTCTTGGTAAAGTGACGTGAAAACTGAACGAACTTGGCTGGGCAAGGAAGTGACGTAAAGATTGAAGAGTCGTCAAACAGCTCTGTTTTTTTCTTTGTAGCAACAACGCCTGCATGCGAAGTACGTGGCAGGAATCTTAAAGGAATCAGCCATACAGCTTAAAAGGTTACCAAACTTGAATCACGCCTCGACAGCCATATCGAAGCAGATAACTATTTGTGGAGATCTGCACGGAAAATTGGACGACCTACTGGTTATATTCCACAAGGTAACAAGTGCAGAATCTTGATATCTGTATCACTGGCAGAACTCTGCTTCCTTGTCTCTCCTTCATAAACCCAACCTTTCCATTTTATCTCATTATTAAAGGAGGTTGCTCACATCTGTACAGTATTTATTAAAACCTACGCCAGTAGAATCTTATGTTTATTGGACCGTGCAGCATCTTGATAGCTGAATTAAGAGAGACCAACTTGAAGTCACTTGTTTTATTGTTTCATTATTTAATGATCAACATGTTTGGGATGTTAATACATCCATCCTCAGGAGCTTGCGACTTATTTGTTGAGTTATTTTATGGGTTGTATTGCTCTGGTTCGATGCGTGTTGGTGTTACGTTGTGGTTTGGCTGGGGTGGTGTGGTATCCGAATGCAGGCTGAAGCCTGCATTCGGATACCACACCACCCCAACCAAACCACAACGTAACACCAACACGCATCGAACCAGAGCAATACAATGCAGACTTCAGCCTGCATTCGGATACCACACCACCCCAGCCAAACCACAACGTAACACCAACACGCATCGAACCAGAGCAATACAATGCAGACTTCAGCCTGCATCCGGATACCACACCACCCCAGCCAAACCACAACGTAACACCAACACACATCGAACCAGCGCAATACAACCCATGAAATAACTCAACTAATAAGTCGCAAGCTCCTGAAGATGGATGTATTAACATCCGAAACATGTTGAGCATTAAGTAACGAAATAATAAAGCAAATACATCAAGTTGGTCTCTCTTTATTCAACTAGGCCAGTAGGTCTGTACGTAACGATTCCAGAATTAACAGGCTATTTTTTGTGGAGATGGAAAATCTTGGAACATTTTGTTGTGCCATTTTGTTGTGCCATTTCAACATTTATTAAGATCAATATTTTTAAAGAACGCTTTATAGGAAAGACTTCATGGCTTTTCGGTGTTCACGAAATTTCGCATGCAAGTTCCTGTCTTGGTTGGGAATAATATAACAGCTATACAAATGAAATTATACTTTAAATAACTTAGAGCCTGTGTTTCAAAAAGGTCAATCTGCTGCTCCACATGCCTTATGCGGGATATCACAAATTATCTGTAACTGCAGTGTGCGTATACTCGCTACTTTGTTCGTACAGAATTTAGAGAATTTAGTTTTTAATGAGGTCATGGCAAGGAGTCTCATGAATGGTTGCTATGACGGCGCCTTTTCTACTTTCTGTTATGAGCTCTTCCATCCCCTCAAGTTTCTGACAATAAGCCCAAAGCGCACGTCATTAGTGAAGGTTATCATCTTATCATAAAATGTATTTGTGTAAACAGGAACGTTACACGGGTGGAGTGCAGTAATGGAGAAGTCATCTTTATCATTGCACCGTGCATTCTGTAGTTTATTTAATTACATACACCAACAAATGTACATGTATATATTATTTAAGAATTCCTAAATTTACATTAAAACCCTTAAAACGCTCCTACATGTTTCGATCACATGATCATCCTCAGGGAGCATACATTGTTCCTTGGTAAATTGCATACGACGCACATTCATAGCCATCCCACACTGAAAAGCGTACGACGGACACACACAACACACGACATGCTGCCACAGTTCCAACGTTAATATAACGAAGTAGATTACTGAGTGTTTTAATTTATAAATTTAGCAAGGAACAATGTATGTTGTCTGAGGATGATAGTGTGATCGAAACATGCAGAAGCGTTCTAAGTTTTTTAATGTAAATTTTAGAATTCTTAAATTATATATATATATATTTGTTGGTGTGTGTAATTAAATAAATGGAGAAGTTGGCCCATTACCTCACAAGAGATTATCCCTTTACAACAGGAGTATACAGATTTTTTAAAATAATCTAGGAGACACTTCAAAATTATAGGTTACAGAAGAGTTATATGAGACAAGTTATGCACTGAGGACCCCAAAATACTAGGCGCCTTCGTACGAAATTACGTCCGCCGGGCGACCTTGCGCGCGGTATTTACCCCTTCTCTTTAAATGTGATGGGCTACGGGGGCGCTATTTACAATATATTGGTATGTTTTTGGTATATTTAAGAACGGCCTACCGTCCACGGAGAACCCATACGTGTTCAATGGCGATTTTGTGGACCGGGGAAAGAAAGGACTGGAGGTGTTTCTGCTTCTGCTGGCCTGTCTTCTTGTGTTCCCCGGTGGCGTGTTCCTCAACCGTGGCAATCACGAGGACCATATCATGAACGCCAGGTAGGTTTCTGCCTCATCACTGGTTCTTAAATAACTCTGAGTCTTCAGATTATTCGTCGACACTGTATCTGTCATTTAGTGTATTGCAAAGTGTTCGTAAGGAAAGAAATGGGGTCAGCTTGACGTACTGTAAGAATAAGTCTCAATGGATTGGGAAGAATCACGGAAAATGCAGTCAGAATAAGAGGTCTACAATTTTAATGACGGTTGGAAAATTGTATGTAGTCAAACACAACTACACAATTGTGTTTGACTACATAGAATTTTCCAAGTTTCACACACAGAACGGGGATGACACACTTCCTAGATTTAATGACGGTGTGTACGAAATACAAGCCTTGTAATACATTAAAACCTGCTGACGGGTAAATAGCTTCCGACGTTTCAGAAAAATGTATTTGCGTCTTCTTCGGAGTCTTGCAATCCAACAAGAGTAACAGAATGCTGAACCATAAAAGTGGAGGTGTTGATAACTATTTGCCAGTCGACACGGCGTAACTTCGCAGAAGACTTGGAACTTCGCGTATCAGCATAGCTGGTTTACTTGGTTCATAACACACTCGCTGTAAATAATTATGTGACGTCAAGAAGATTGATATGAGAGTGGAGATATAGGTTCACGCTTTCTTAACCTCGGATTTAGATGGAGATGAGTGACCTGCTTCAACCCCCGAAGTCAATTTACCACAGCCCTCATATCCACTAAATCAGAAGCTGGGAGGGTCCCTCAGCCGGTGTGAACGTAGTGGGGAAAAAAATAAAAATCTCCGTTCCTGGGAATTGCACACCAATTGCACACCAATTGAAAACCAATTGCACACCAACTGCATACCAATTGCACAAAAATTGTACACCAATTGCACACCAATTGCAACCAACTGCACACCAATTGCACACCAATTGCAAGAAGCCAACCCACAGTCTCTTCACTATACTGACCGAGTTATTCATTAAGCAATACAATGTACAGTAGACCTCCACTTATCCGGACGCTGCTTTACCCGGATCGCCAATTATCCGGATCGGCTTGGCCCTTCGGGTAAATTTGTTGAGAATTCTACAAAACTAACATGCCTTGAAATTACCGGTTATCAGATCACGCACAGTACAATGTTATGGCTTCTAGAACTTCAAATCGGGCGTGGTCGGAAGGTTCAGGCACAGGTATATAATGTGAATAGTAACCGCCGAACTTCGAACAGCCTATGTAGTCTATTTTCGGAGAAAAATCCAATTGTCTGGATTTTCTACATATTCGGATGGCTCGCCGTCCCAATTAATTGGGATAAGTGGAGTTCTACTGTACTGAAATATCTAGAAGTCACAAAAGTCCGTAAAATATTTGGGTTTTTAGGGCAATTAGTTGGTTTTAAATCTTCATTAGCATGGAAAAGTAATGGTGTCTTTTTCATGCCAATAAGTGACAAAGGGGAGTGGAGTTATAGCTGAACTCTGTCTTGACATCGGCAATAGTTGGTGGTGAGCGGGTAGCATCATTCCCCGGCCGCTTTATCCCCTGGGAAAGAGTCCCTTGTACCAAATGAACATCCTCTATGGTGTATGAGCTACCTCCTGCATTAGTAGAGAAAAAGGATTGACAAGTAGATCAGGCTAACAGGCTTATACGTGTAAAGAGAGACTACACTCCAAAGGCTATAAAAATGTAAAAAAACCCACAAATATCCAAGTTCAGAAAATGTCTTCATCACCCCCATTGTGACCTAAACTCTTGCAAGACACAGCCTGCTCTGTTTTGAAAAATTATTCCTGTTTTCAGGTACGGGTTTATCCGGGAAGTGAAGACAAAATACAAGGTGAGTTTACGGCTTTTTCCGTTTTTAGCACTGAACATACGTACGGTCATTGTGACAGGCCAGTTAGTCTGTTCTGTAAGTGCAACTGTTTTCATGTGCATTATCTAGATTACTGATGGCTATGGTATTTGTACTAGAGGGCTATAGGCTATATTCCATCGTTATGTTCCATCCGTGACAACAGTACGTTGTGATTACCTTTTAGATTACTGGATTTTGATAAGTGATGGATCGATGGAGTAAATTGAGTGTTTAAAAATAAACTAACACTCTGTTTTATGAACATTCACTTGACGATGTCTGGCGTAACAACAAACGAAGTTTTAATTTCCGTATCTCTGTGTTCGAAATACATTTATTTACAACGAAAAACACGCCATCCACTGATGTAACAATCGTAGAATGATGTCAAATAGAATTTCCACGGTTTCTTTTCTCGTTTTTGGAATAGTCAAATTATTTCTCTTGCATTTTCTAAAAGCCTAGTAGATGGCGTTCAGATTTTGGTCTTCCAAATTTTAGCACCGTGTGTACCTACTCATGTAGATGGATATCGAGGTTTCGAAAAAAATGCTGCCTCTTTCTTCACGGTCAAATGATTAGGTTAAATTTTAACACTGAGGTGTTTTGTTTGAGAATTCGGTTCGATTTTACAGTCGCGTTTAAAGGAAGATGGCCATAATAAATTCATATCTAAACCAAATTTCTCAACAATAAAGATGGGATCAGCATGTTCCTCCGAAGCATTGGCATCGATGCACTAAACGACTACAAGATGTTAAAATCCGGAAAACCACAATACGAATTATTCCCGCTGCTGCAGGCCGGAAAAAATGATGTCTGTTTTCTGATAATACATTCTGGATTTGCGTCTCCCTTCTTT
>Ga0131853_10002922_pt1 | contig 30644 bp, 30 predicted proteins | sample TergutLab28metaG_FD_92764 | JGI IMG/M metagenome (GOLD analysis project Ga0131853, IMG submission 92764) | Labiotermes labralis P1 segment gut microbial communities from Petit-Saut dam, French Guiana - Lab288 P1 (version 2) (version 2) | ecosystem: Host-associated > Arthropoda: Insects >... | reverse complement strand
TATCTTACGCCGGACATGGAGAAAACTTCTGCCTGGTTTAGAGATGTGCTTGGGTGGTATGGTGGCATAGTTGCCGAAAGCGGAGGCGAGTACGGCTGTGTGTTCGATTACCCCGGCGAGCTTATTGTTTCCGGGTTAACGCCTTTCCGCGGAATTCACTTGTTTAAAGGCGAGCCGATAAAAGGTGTTGTTGGGTTTATAAATGTTCAGGGGCTTGAGCGATTCCGAGAATTTATTTTGGCAAATGGGTGGAATAAGATAACTGAAATTGAACGGCAGCCTTGGGGTGCAAATGAGTGCCAAGTAACTACTATCGATGGGTGTATACTGCGGTTTTTTGAGACGGTGTAGGGGGGCTGAATCCTGCCTAAGCTGCTCTGAGCCTAGGGTGAAAAGCTTCTAACCAAAAAAACAAAGGTAACCCTCTTGTGCACAAGTGCGCTGGTCGGTTACCTTGTTCTTTTCATATCTCCAACGTCGCCCTTCTAATCGCTACCCTTTCAATAAACTTTATCAGTCCAAACGCAAGCAGTACATACGCCACCCCCAACAGCACTTCCCCGCCTATCAATTGCCAAAACCCCATATCAATAGCAACATCAAAATACCCATTTGCAGCCGCTATGCCACGCCCCACAGGGAAAATATTCGCCAGCCACTGCGCCGGAACGGGCAACTGCGCCACAGGGAAATTAGCCCCGGAGAATATCATAATAAGCATGGTTATGGCGTTAAGTATCAAGTACATAGAATCTGTAATCAACGCTAAAATCCCCATTAATAGCCCAAACCCCACACATGCAAATGCAGTAATAATTATGCTGATGAAAAATGCCGCAATATTAAAGTCTGCAAAGCTTATGCCAAAAATCAAACCACCAATAAAAAACGAAACCACAATAGTCAAAAACGAAGAAAACATAGCCCAAGAGCCTGTGTACATCAGCACCGTTAGTTTGCTTGTGGGCGAAATAATAATGGCACGCAGCCTGCCGCTAAAACGTTCGCCATTAAAAGACACCCCAACAAGGTGAATGCATTCGTACGTACACAACACAAACGCATTGCCCACCACCCAGCGGCTAAGGTCAACTTCGCCGGATGTAAATGAGGCTATAAGCACATAAAAAACGAGCGTAAGTAACGATACGCCAACACGGTAGAACAAAAACTCCAGCCAATCGATATTGGCATGGTTTACTTTGGCATACAACCAAACTTGAGAACAAAAATGCCGCATATTATAACCCTCCTATGCCATATCCAGCGTGCCTAGTATTTTTACTTGCCTAAAAATAATTTTGTACAAAACAGACGAAGCAAATACAAAAACAATTACCGTCATCAACAACCACAGCAAATAATGCCCATAGTCGGGTGCGCCCATTGTAATACTGCTACGCAGTAACCTAACCGCCCATGTAGGCGGGAATATGTAACTAAAGTACATTAAGGGCGTGGGCAGCATTTCCACGGGGAACGCAAACCCGCAAATAAGAATAAACGGGAATTCCAGGCAATTCATAAACAAAGTAGTGCGGCGGGACAACGTAAGCAAATATGCCACAAAAATGCTTATGACAATAAAAGACACAATGGTTAGCACAAATGCAAGAGCCAGCAAGCCCCGGTTATAAACCGACACAGGTATGCGGTATAGAACTAGCGCGAAAATAACGCTTATAAAAAATGCACCGATGGAAAGGATTGTGTTGCCCAAAATTTTACCCAGCCAAATAAGCCTAAAATCCGCAGGGGCAGAAAAAATAATTGATAGCGTGTTACTGTATCGTTCTCGGTGGATATCCCCGGCGGAGGAAAATGCAATTGCGCCCCACAAATTCCACAAACCGCTGCCCAGTACCACAAAGGCAATGAAATCTTCTTGCGCAGCGTTGCGGTATATTTCGCCCAAGATAATGGTACTAAGTAGTGGCGACACAAACAAGCAATACTTAAACATGTTGCGGGCAAAGGTCTGCTTCATTTGCAAAATAAGCGATGTCCAAACTACGCTTTTTGAATTCATTTGCCTGCCCCCTTTACCAATTGGATGTATGCATCTTCCAGGGTGGTTTCTTCGTTGTCTGTGGGTTGGGCTCGTGCTTTTATATTCGCAGGGGTGTCCACATCCAAAAATAAATCGTCTTTTATTATCGCTACACGCTTACAAAGCTCATCTGCTTCATACATGTTGTGTGTGGTAAGCAGAATTGTTGTACCACGCTCATTTGCTTGGCGGATAATACCCCGTAAAGTTTCCGCACCCAGCGGGTCTAATCCTATGGTCGGTTCGTCCAAAAATAAAATTTCCGGGTTATTGATTAAGCCTCTGGCAATTTGCACACGCTGCGTCATACCTTTGGAGAATGTCTCAACACGGGTGTCCGCCCTGTCAGCAAGCCCCATAATCTCCAGTAACTCATCTATACGCTTGTTACGTTTGTCTATCGGAATTTTGTACAGGTTGGCAAAATATTTTAAGTTATCCCGTGCGGAAAGCCTGCGATATAGCCCATACTCTCCGCCAAAAATAAAATTTATTTTGTCTCTAATTTTTCGTTCGCTACCAAAAGTATCATGCCCAAGCACTTTGCATACGCCGCTTGTTGGTGCAAGCATGGTTATCAGCATTTTTATGGTAGTGGTTTTACCTGCGCCATTTTGCCCAAGTAAACCGAATACTTCTCCACGTTCTACGGAGAAGTTTATACCACGTACGGCATTGATAACTTTTTTTTGCCGCTTTAAAATGCCGTTTGTAATTACATAGTCTCGTGTTAAATTTTTCACTTCAATAACAGACATAGCTGCCACCTCCTACATTTATCATGAACTTCCACACACAAGTATTCAACCAATAAAATTTGCGCAAAATCAAAAATTTGCACATAATATCGCTAGGTTATGCAATTCTGTGAAAAGATAAGGCGGTGTTTTATGCTTACAATCGGCGAAAAAATTAAACAAGTAAGAAAGCTCAAAGGCTTGTCGCAAGAAAACTTAGCCCACGACACAGGTTTAAGCATTTCTACTATTTGCCGAATAGAAAATAACACGGCGGAAATAAATAGCGATGTTTTAAAGCTTGTGAAAAAATCTCTTGATATAGAATCTGCTCCGCTCCTGCCGGGGGAAGGCACAGGTTTTAAGGAACGCCTATACATTTGGCAAAAGCTAACCGCCAACAGGCATTTGACCGAAGCACGAGCGTTGCAAAAGGAACTCGTTTGTATCACAAGTCTGCCATTTGAAAAAGGTTTGGCAATGTTATACAAGCTTTTTGAAGTACGGCTTGTTTTAGCAGAACGGAATTTTGCCGTAGCTGAAGTAATGCTAAACGAGCTATCATTGGAGGAAATGGACAACGAAAGCAAATATCACTACTACTCCAACTTAGGATATTTGCACATGAACATCGGTAATGATAAAGCCAAAACGCCTCTGCAATATCTGCTGGAAGCAAAAAAAGTAGAGGAACGCCCAAATGGCGACCTCTACTATGCAATTGCACGGTGTTACACACGGCTGGGGCTGCCGTTTGTGTCCATAAGCTATTTGGAAAAATCAAACATGGCATATGGAAATGAAAAAACAATCCATATAGGGTTGCTGCTGGATAATAAATTGGCTTTAAACTATATCGACATGGGAGAAACAGTTAAGGCGAGAACACTGCTAAACAAATGCCTGTCAAACGCCAAAAGTATTGCGGATGAAAGCCACATCGCTGTGATATTGCACAACATGGGTTGTACATATGTAAAAGATAGAGACTGGGATTTGGCACTTGATTATTTTGAACATGCTGCACTCTATTACGATGAAGATAATCACGGGTATTTGGAAAACCTCTACTACAAAACCCGTTGCCTAATTGCCTTGCGCAAGTTCGCACAAAGTAAAGAATTGATTTTCCATGCCGCTAAATTTTGCCGGAATGCCTCTCATTATCAAGTTTTATTCAACTCGTTAAGTCATATGCTAACGCTTCGAGAACGCAAATCTCTTGAATATTTGGAAAATATTGCGCTCCCTCACTTACTAAAAACAAACAACATCCCTAACGCTATTGATTTTTGCGAAATACTGGAATCGCAATACGAAGGCAAAAAAGCCCTTGAAATTGCAAAAATTCAACGAGATATTTACAAAAGGATGTGTAAACTATCCATTTTATGATAGACTAGCTTCTAAGAATAAGTCTTAGGGGTTGAAAATATGTACACAAGCAGAATACAAACCAACGAACACGCACTATCTTGCATGAGGCACATAATCCACAATGTGGAAAAAATAATAGTGGGCAAGCAGTATGCAATATCCCTTGTTATTGCAACCTTGGCGTGCCGGGGGCATGTACTTATAGAAGACGTACCCGGTGTGGGCAAAACCAGCCTTGTTGCTGCGTTAGCAAAGTCGGTAAGCGGCAGCTTTAAACGGATACAGTTTACGCCCGACATTATGCCAAGTGACATCACCGGCTATTCTGCATTTTCGCCAAAAACAGGCGAGTTTGAGTATCGCCCCGGTGCAGTAATGAGCCAGTTTGTGCTGGCAGACGAAATTAACAGAACATCACCCAAAACACAGTCCAGTTTGCTGGAGGTAATGGAAGAAAACCAAGTGACGGTGGATGGCTTAACCCATCCTGTGCCCAGCCCTTTTATGGTGCTTGCCACACAAAACCCCGTAGATTACTTGGGTACTTTCGCCCTGCCCGAAGCACAGTTGGACCGTTTTTTTATGAAGATATCGCTTGGCTACCCGGATGAAAGAGCCGAAAGCAAAATGCTGGAGCGTTTTAAGGGTAGAAACCCGATGGAAACGCTTACCCCGGTTGCCGATGGTGCAGATATCATTCGTCTGCAAGAGCTGGTGGAAAAAATCCATGTAGACCCGGAAATAAACCGCTTTATTGTTACCGTAACACGTAAAACCCGTGAGCACGAAGACGTTATGCTTGGTGCAAGCCCACGTGCAAGTATTTGCCTGTTCCGTGCGGTACAAGCTTGGGCATTGTACGAAGGGCGGGACTATGTTGTGCCGGACGATGTTATTGAAATGGCACCGCATGTACTTTCGCACAGGATTTTGATGCGACAAGAAGCGAGCATTCGCCAAGTGACTGTAGACGATGTGCTTGATCACGCAATAGAAGCAGCGGCGGCAGGAACTTTCCCACGATGAGCAAAAACATCAGCAGGGAAGAAATGCGGGCGATATTCTATCAAGAACCTCGTCCACCGTTCAAAATAAAAAAATCTACCGCAAACAGGATATTGTACTTACTGGTCGTGATCGCTGTTTTGGTGTTTGCTTGGATTTCCGGCGAAAGGATTGCATACATTTCTGCAATTGTGCTGGTTGCGCTGCCTATTGTCTCGCTGGTGGTTACATTAGCCATGCTTGCAGGGCTACGAGTGTGGCAGGAAATACCCAAAACAGTTGTTAAAAACCAGCAAGCTCATATTAAAATTGGATTTAAAAATTACTCTATTCTGCCATTTTCCAAAGTAGAATGCACATTTATAACCAATAAACATGCCATAGAAACCGAAGATGTAAAAGGTGTGGAGCTAAAGGCTTTCAGCCGTTCGGCAATTAAAATTCCGTTTAAAGCAATTTACCGTGGGCATTTTCAAATAGGGTTAAAATCCATTGTGGTAACAGATTTTGTAGGGCTTGTTACCTTGCGCAGAAATTACCGCAAAAAGCAGAAGCTTATTGCCTTGCCGCAAGTTGTGGACTTGACCTCCAGCCCCCTTACCATGAATTTGCTTGCAGAAGCCAGCTCCCCGTTTGATATAAAAGACGAAGACTACGCAACCATATCGGACGTGCGCCCATATGTGCCAACGGATTCTATAAAACGTGTGCACTGGAAGCTAACCGCAAAACGTAATGAGTGGATGGTAAAGCAGTTTCAATCTAATGGATTAAACTCAGTTGATATTGTTGTGGACAGTAAACGTTTGCCAATGTCTGTTGATGACACAGAAATGTATCAACTGGAAGATAAAATAGTGGAAAGTGCCATAAGCCTTGCTCGGTTTTGTTTAAATAAGGGTATGCCTGTAGACTTTCATTCGACAGGCGGTGGTAAAACGCACGCAAGTACAGCCGCTTTTTTCGATACAATTTACGCTGTTGCAGGGGACATGATATTTGAAGAAAAGCCGCCGCTTAGCCCGGTGTCCGTTTTGTCTCGTTTACTAAATGATGCGGCAGGGTCGGTAAATGCTGTAATCTTTACATCGCAGTTGGATGTGGAATTGTACGAGCGTGTTGTAAATGCAACAAACAGAGGCAATTTTGTGGCAGTGATATATATTGCCCCAAGTACCGCAAGCGAAGAAGCGGAAAGAATATTTTCGCTACTTACCAATGGCGGGTTGCCATGCTATAAGAGTTTGTAGGTGAAGCAAATGAAGGATAGAACAAAAACCTGGAAGGATTACGTTTTCTGCCTAGCCATTGGTGGCATTTATTTGTATGCCCTAACCCGTACAATTTTTGCTGCTACGGTTTTTTATTCAGGCACGGGGATGTTAGTCACTACAGGTGTTGTTGCTATTCTTGCTTTCCTTATTATTACCTACAATCGCTTTACCTTTTTTATAACGCTTGGTGGCGTGTTGCTGTATGGCGTACGCCTGCTTTTCTCCCTTAGAGGTGAGTATCTGCACCCGGTTTTAGACCATTTCAATCGTCTTGCCCTTATGATAATGGGTGTAATCCCGCACGATCCTACTTTGGAGCGTACAGCCATTTGGGTTGTTAGTGCGGTGTTTGGGGCAGTGGTTGTATTTTTTATGTTCGCCCGCTTCAATTTTCCATTGCTTGGTGCGGTGGGTATTGCGGTGTTTATTGCAACGTGGGCACCGGGTTTTGTGCGTGACGAAGTAGCGTTTATGTTGTTTTTGTTTGTTTTCTGCGTGCTGTTGATTCGTAAAATGAACAGCTCTATGTCGGCGATGGTTTTTATTGTGCCGCTTTGTGCTTTGGCGGTGTGGCTGACAAATGCAAGAATGCCCATAGAGTCGGAAATTTTTGTACGCCGTCCAATTGACCAACTGCAAGGTCCTGTGGACGCAATTTCTGACCGTTTGTACGAAATTTTTAATCCTACATATTTTTCATTTCAGTCTACGGGCTTTAGCGGTGCAGGCGGGCGGCTAGGCGGTGCGGTTACCCCAAATAATCGAGCGGTAATGACTGTTAATGCCCCCGGCGGCACATATCTCGCGGGCGCAACCAGTAATATTTATACAGGTTATTCATGGATACCTGCGCTTTATCCGGGGCAAATTAATACGCATGGTTTAGCACCGGGCGAATTTGAAATGCTGGAAACTGCCGTTGCGTTGATACGTGGTGCAACGATTGTAGATGTTAATGCTGTGCTAAGTACGTCTTCTTATTGGGGTGTAATGCCAACAAACAGTGATGCAAGAGATGCAGGGCGGCATAATTTCCAAACCGTTGGTGTGCGCAGCGGCGATATTTTTGTTACTTCTTATTTGCATAGTTATTTGCCGTTTTCCGAAGTGACCATCGGCGTGGGGCGCAACCGTACAGGTACAATTTTTCGCCCAAACCGTGCGTGGGACTTGGTGTTTAATCCGGTAGGCAACGATTATTTACCTGTTACGGAAGTGCTTTCCTCGGGTGATATGCAAACGCCTCGTATGATGTCCCGTGATACCACTTACCATTTCCAATTTTTAAATGTTAATACTTCGCTCACATTTTTAGAGTCTATTTTACAAAACACAAATGCAGGTATGTATTCTTCAATTCCTCAAAGCTACGATATTAATGATATTTGGCAGAGAACTATCTCCTTTAATGGCGAAACTTCTCCGGTCTCTTGGTTGTTGCTGCAGCCTGACATTTTTTCATCCATGCTTTCATCGTCGGTTATTTTAGATGATGACATGGTGTTTAGCAGTTACCGTAGCTTTGATGAGCCGCTGGATGAAGATTTAGTTGAGTACACAGAAAGCCGAATTACCCTGCGAATTATTAACCCGGAGGGTAATGTACTTGTGCGGACAGATATAGAATTGCCGCAATCAGAACTGCCGCCAGCACTTTTTTGGAGAGAGCCGGAAGACTACGAAGATTTATCCCACATTGGTGTTAACGATATCATTAGGTTGTTAGACTCGTTTAGAAGTGCACGTGTGACATACGATGTGTATAGCGAATGGCATTTGACACAAATGCTGGATGCATTTAGCAAGAATGTTTTGGCAGAATATGCACGCCAAGTGCGTCAGCACTTTATGCAAGTGCCGGATATAACTCCGCAGCGGGTACATGATTTAACTCATTCAATCGTTGCGGGCAAAACCAACGATTTCGATAGGGTAATGGCTATACGAGATTATCTTTTGCAGTTTCCGTATACGCTGAACACTGTTCCTGTGCCGCCGGGTGTATGCTTTGTAGATCATTTTCTTTTTGGTACGCAAGAGGGCTATTGCACGTATTTTGCATCGGCAATGGCAGTAATGGCACGTATTGCCGGTGTGCCGTCACGCTATGTAGAAGGTTTTATCCTGCCGCCATCGCTGGAAGCATACGCAACTGTAACCGTTACAAACCGCATGGCACACGCTTGGGTAGAAGTTTATTTGGAAGGTTTCGGCTGGCTTTTGGTAGAAGCCACGCCAACATATGCATTTATTATGAACCCGACCTTACCATTGCCGCCGCAAGGCGTAGCAGGCAGTAACCCCTTCCACGACCCGGACTGGCTGCGTGCCATGGCAGAAGGCAGGGCTTGGGAACATGAAGAAGACATGGATGCATGGATGGAGCAAATGCTTGGTACAACCGGTCCGGGTGGTTCCGGTACAGCACCACAGAATAATAATGAAGAACCTATTGATACAAGAAATGCATTAGACTTTATTTGGGTATTGCCTGTTTTGGCAGTTGCAGGAATTTTGACGTTTTTGGTTTTGCGCCGTATACAAATAAAGCGCGGGCTGAAAAAAGTGCATTTGCTACCGGCAAATGAACAAGCATTAATTTACTTTAAAGGCATTATGGATGTTGTTACGTATTACACCGTTCCGCTTGCCCCGGGCGAAACGCCGCAAATTTATGGCGAACACAAGGGCAAACGTTTTGCATTCCAAAGCGATAGTGTGTTTTTCCGTGATTTAATTGCACTTTACTACAAAGCAAAATACGCCCCTCATCAAATTTCCGAAGATGAAAGGGCGTTAATGGAAGAAGCATATTTTGATATGCTGCGGTTGTTAAGGCAGGTGCGCTGGCGGTATAGGGTTATGTACTTGCAATATGTGAGAGGTTTGGCTGTGTTAAGCCTTTAATATTTATTACAGTTATGTTACTCTTGGAACATGTCTTAGAAAATATCCGTTTTCAATTAAGTGGAGGTGAGTGTCATAAGCACGGATGTTATTTTTGAACTTACAAATGTGCGCAAAGTTTACCCAATGGGTAGTGAAGTAGTTGTTGCGCTGGATAATATTAGCCTAACCTTTGAGCGAGGCAAAGTATATTGTTTGCTTGGCACAAGTGGTTCGGGTAAGTCTACCTTGCTTAACCTTTTGGCAGGGTTAGAAAAGCCCACAACAGGTAGTATCAAATTTTTGGGCAATGCACTGGAAAAGCTTAGTGAGTCTAAACTGGCACTTTACCGCCAACGTTATATAGGCTTTGTTTTCCAGTCGTACAATTTACTACCCACACTTACAGCACTGGAGAATGTAACGCTTCCGCTTATATTCCGCAAAGTGTCTAAGCGCAAACGCAACCAAGCTGCAAAAGTTATATTAAAAGCTGTTGGACTTGGCAATCGTTGGCGGCATAAACCAAGCGAACTTTCCGGCGGGCAGCAGCAGCGTGTAAGTATCGCCCGTGCGTTTGTAAATAACCCACAGGTGGTTTTTGCAGATGAGCCCACAGGCAACTTAGATACCAAAACCACATATGAAATGATGGATATGATTACAGGTATGGCACGTGAACGCAACCAAACTTTGATAATTGTTACCCACGATACAGAAATTTCCGAGTATGCGGACCAAATAATTAGCATAAAAGATGGAAACATAGAAAGTATAACAACTCCGAAAAAAAATGGAGCGGAAAAGGAGAACGAACATGAAGTTTAAAAAAGTGTTTGTAGTTTTACTAACGATAATTTTGGTGTTTGCAATGGCAACGCCTGTGTTGGCGAACCCGCCTACAGATGCAGAAATAATTGCAGAGTTAGAGGAAAAAGTAGAAGCTTTGGAAGCTGAATTAGCTATACGCAATGCGCTCATTGATTTGCTTATGAGTGGTCAAGGCGGCGGAGGTGGCGGAGGTTTTATACCGGAGCCACCGCAACCTCCACAACCGCCACCGCCTCCTCCGGCAGCACCTCAAACGCCTAATCCACAACTGTTAACGCCGCAAAACATAACTGTTAACGCCGGCGAAACTGTGGAAGTTGAGGTAGTTATACGCAATATCGGTACAGGTAATGCGCAAGGTTTTCTTTCGCAAGCAGCACCTTCTGCCGGTGCGCCTTTTGCTGTAGAATTTTTGGGCAATTCTAACAATGTAACCCAAATTAGGCAAAACGGGCAAATTTCTATGCGCTTGCAAATAACTGTGGATGCAAATGCCGAATCCGGCAACCATACTATTGCGCTTACTAACCATTTCCGTAACCAAGCAAACGAAAACCGTACGACCACCAATGCTATAAATGTTCGTGTGGTTGGCGGTCGTGCAACAGCTCCAAACGTGCGTCTCAGCAATTTCCAAAACAGTGCAACCACTGTTGCACCGGGGCAGGCATTTACTATTTCTGCCAACATTCAAAATCCGGGCAATATTTCTGCACAAGACGTGCAAGTGAGTTTCCATAACCTTGACCCGGATGTAATCTTCTTTACAGGCGATCTAAACCAAGCGTTTTTTGCAAACATGGCGGGCGGGGCTTCCCATACGCTAAACTTCCCAATGCAGGCATCTACCAGGGTAACAAGCGGAACGTATCAAATAAATTTCCGTGTAACCTTTAGAGGTGCTACGGGTGATTCTATAACCGAAACTTTTCCGGCGTTTGTAACCGTTACCGGCGCAGAAGACGGCATATCCAATTTAGAAATCCGTAACATGACAAGCCCGTCCGGTACAATTAACGTTGGGCGTAACGGTACGGTCAGCTTTTATGTACACAATACCGGCGATACGACTGCCCGCAACATTAGAGTAGAAGCAACGCCCGAAAATAACGATATCGTACCGGTGCAAACATCCCGTACGCAAATTATCCAAAGCTTAGCCCCGGGAGAATCACAACAGCTTTCGTTTAGTTTTTCTCCACTGGATACAGCGTTAACACGTAGCTATGGCATTGGGTTTACCGTTAGTTATGGCGAATTATCTTTCCAGCAGTTTGCGGTTATAAATGTAAATAATCCGGATCAAGGTGACACTGACACCGGGCGAGTGCAAATACCTCGTGTCGTTGTTGCGTCCGTAGTGCTTGACCCACCTGTACCACGTGCAGGGCAAGAATTTGGCATGGAAATAACTTTCCGAAACACAAGTGCCACACGCTCTGTGAATAATGTGCGCATTGTAATGGACGAAGTGGTTGGTACAACGCCCGGGCAAGCGCAATCGCATTTTGCAGGGTTTAACCCGGTTGGCGGCAGTAGTACTCTGTTCATCGATGATATAGCACCCCACGAAGAAATTACAATGAACTTACGTTTTACTACTGTAACCGAGGCTACACCGGGCGCACACAATATGCGTTTTACCTTTGATTATCAAGACCAAGATTTTGAAACACACAGTGCAAATCAACAAATAAGCATTTCTGTTGCACAGGTTACAAGACTTGAGCTTTCCGATGTAAACATCGGCGGCTGGGGATGGTCTACGCCTCAAGTAGGTGCGCAAGTGCCTTTTAACTACAACATTATAAACTCCGGTAGGGTTAATCTAATAAATGTGCGCACCAGCGCAGAAGGTCCTTTTGATGTAGATCAAGCAGGCAGGTTTATCGGTTCGATAAACGCACAACGCACGATATCGTTTGACGGTGTTATTGTTCCTCACCATGGTGGTCTGCTGGAGGGCGAATTCATTGTTACCGGCGAAGATATAACCGGCGAAATTATAACGCTTGTTCATCCGTTTGAGCTTTGGGTAGAAGAAGGTTTTGGTATGGATGGCTGGGACGACGGTGGCTGGGCTGAAGGCGGCGGCTTCCGTGATCCGTGGGATGGCGGCGGAATGGGTATGGACGGCTTTTTCGACTTTGAAACAGGCGAGTTTATCCCTGCCGGCTACTGGGACGACAACGGCGAATGGGTTCAAACATGGGAATTTGATTTCGAAACAGGCGAATGGCGGGAAATTGGCGGAAGTTTTGACTTCCTGGCATTGTTACGCCGTCCTGTAGTGTGGATACCTGCTGCTGTAGTCGTAGGTGCGGCTATTATTGTTGTGGTTGCTGTTATAGTCGCTGCAAACCGCAAAAAGAGTGATGAGGATACGGATGAAATTAATCTGTAATAAGGTAGGTGTGCTGTGAGTGGCTTTGACGTAATTGGCATGTGCGTACGCAACTTAGTAAAGCGTAAGTTGCGTACGTTCCTTACCCTGCTTGGGGTAATGATTGGCACGGGTTCTATAATTCTAATGATATCGCTGGGGCTGGCTACAGACGCCCAGTTTGCAAGAATGCTTGAGGATTTGAGCATTAACATGACAGAAATTCAAGTGCACCCTCAGTGGCCGGGTATGACTTGGGATCCGGACACAAACCAACTGGTGGAAGCTGTGCAGCGTGACCTCACGACCGACAGTGTAGCGAGAATTGCTGCTTTGTCGGGCGTGCAAGTGGTAACACCTATGATGCGAGGTTCGCTTCTGATACGTAGCGGCAGGTATGCCATGATGGCAGACGTGACGGGCATTGATCCTGCTGCAATGGCAGCAATGGGGCTTACAACTTCCGAAGGGCGTTTACTTACAGCAGATGATGGCTTTGCCGTTGTGTTCGGGTCATCTGCCGAGCGACACTTTTTTGACTCAACAGGTGATATGTGGTGGAGCAACCGTTTTTGGGAAGAGCAATGGAGCGAGGTTGAAACACTTGTAGATGTTTTAAATGACCCCTTACGTCTCTTTTACGACACCGAGAGCTTTTGGCGCGGCATGTTTCAAGACGATGATGGCGGCATGGAGATAGAAGAGGCTTTTCGGCCGATACGTTCTTTTGAGTTAGAAGTTGTGGGCGTTTTAAATCCGGACGAATGGGATCACTGGAACAACGGCGTAATTTACATGGATATTGAACTCTTGCACACGCTAATACAAATGCGGGACGAAGCAAACATTCGTGCAAGAGAAGAAGATGAGTGGCGGCCGCAGTTTTCTGCTGTACGTGGCGGACCAAGAGAAACCTACGACCAGTTGTATGTACTTGCAACAAGCATGGATGAAACCCGTGCTGTGGCAACAGCCATACGTGCAATGGGCTACCAGGCTTGGTTTAATGGCGATTGGATAGATAGTCAACGCCAAAGTCAGCAAGCGATGCAAACATTGCTTGCCACCATTGCAGCCGTAAGTTTGTTTGTCGCAGCCATAAACATTGCCAATACAATGATAACCTCTGTAACAGAGCGCACACGTGAAATTGGCATTATGAAAGTTATTGGTGCATCCCTTGCAGATATACGCAAATTATTCCTAACAGAAGCTGCGGTTATTGGCTTGCTGGGCGGGGTGCTTGGTGTATTGATTGCACTGGGCGGGGCATATGCGCTAAACAATTTTGACATAGAATTCTTGCGGCGGTTAAATATGGCACCGCCTATACACACCGATGGCATGGCAGACGCTGCTGTGGCACTTATTACACCATGGCTAATGGGTGTTGCATTGGCTGTTGCAAGCGTTGTAGGGCTTGTAAGCGGAATTTTCCCGGCGTGGCATGCAACACGGCTTAGTGCACTTGCAGCTATAAGGAATGATTAATCGGTTATGACTAAGCAAATTATATTAGCATCCGGGTCACCTCGCAGGCGGCAGCTTTTGGAGCAGGTGGGCATTCCGCATATAGTGGTGGTTAGTAATGCAGACGAAACCGTGGCGGGTGAACCCGGCGACCAAGTAAAAGAACTGGCTTTGCGCAAGGCAAATGCTACTTTTGAACTTTTGGATGCCCAGCAAAAGGACAGCATAATAATTGCAGCGGATACGATTGTGTATTTTAATGGCAAGGTGCTTGGCAAACCGGAAAACGAAAACGAAGCGGTAGAAATGTTAACTGCATTGCAGGGTAATACGCATCAAGTGTATACCGGGGTTGCGTTATTAAATGACGGCAAGCCGCATGTGTTTTTTGACATGGCAGAGGTCACTTTTCATCCATTAACGCAGGAGGAAATTCTTGCATATGTGCGCACAGGTGAGCCTTTTGACAAGGCAGGTGCATATGGCGTGCAAGAAAAAGGCGCGGCTCTTGTGCAGCGTATAAACGGCGATTTTTATACCGTTATGGGTTTGCCTATTTCTTTGGTTTGTAGGGAGCTAAAAAAGCTATGATAATTGGCATTGGTGTAGATATTGTAAAAGTGTCTCGCTTTGACGAAAAACAAAAAAGCCCGCAGTTTATGAAGCGGGTTTTTTCCTTTTACGAGCAAGCATATTTGCAAGACAAAGCTGTAGAAAGCATGGCAGGGCTTTTTGCCGCAAAAGAAGCGGTGGCAAAAGCGTTAGGCGTTGGCTTCGACGGCTTCTTCCCGTGTGAGATAGAAATATTGCATAACGAAAAAGGTAAGCCATATGTTAACTTGCTGGGTAAGGCAAAGGAACTTGCAGAAGATGGTGCAGTTTTTCATCTAAGTATTTCTCACACGGATGAAAATGCTGTGGCGTTTGTAGTGTTATCGTTATCACAGTAAAAGTCTCGAATATAAAAACAACCCCTGGGTACATATACATTATATATGTCTGTACCTAGGGGTTATTTTTATGCGAGAATTTATTATTTTAATTGGCGAATTGCTTTTTATTGTTCTTATACAAACCGTGCTGGAGTCTGTTTTGGATGCCGAAAAACGGGAACGGCAAATGAAAGTGATAAACATTGCCTGTATTGTCGTTAGTTATCTGTTGCTTATCCGCTATGTGCATAATAATTTGTGGGCAGAGATACAGTCGCTGGTTAACTTCCTATAGCATCCGTGCTATAATAGCCGCAATTAACTAGCATACGGAGGCATTTATGAATTACAAACAATCCCTGGCAGAAATATTATCCACCCATACAAATCTACCGCAGGACGAGCTTTTTCAAGCGATAGAAACACCCGCCGACCCAAAGCTGGGTCATTTGGCGTTCCCTTGTTTCCGTCTTGCTAAAGAACTTAAAAAAGCCCCGCCCGTTATTGCGGCAGAACTTGTAGAAAAAATATCCGCCGATAGTCCAGCATGGGTTGGCGAAATAAAGGCAACCGGTCCCTATGTGAATGTGTTCTTTTGCCGTACGGCTTTTGCCGCAGACGTTTTGGGCGAAATCTTAGCCCGTGGCGAGCAGTATGGTGCAACAGGGCTTGGTACCGGCAAAAACGTGGTAATGGATTATTCGTCGCCCAATATTGCAAAGCATTTTCATGTTGGGCATTTGGGTTCTACGATCATTGGATTTTCGCTGGACAGAATTTTACGCTTCCTTGGCTACAATGTAACCGCTATAAACTACCTTGGCGATTGGGGTACGCAATTTGGCAAGCTTATTGTTGCGTATCAAAAATGGAGCAGCAAGGAAGATGTTGACGCAAAAGGCATAGACGAGCTTGTGTCGCTTTACGTGCGCTTTCACGAAGAAGCAGACACCGACCCATCACTTAACGACGAAGCCCGTGCATGGGTTGTAAAGCTGCAAGAGGGTAACGCAGAAGGGCTGCATATTTGGCAGTGGTTTGTAGACATTAGCCTTAAAGAATACGAACGCATTTACAAGCGTTTGGGCGTTAACTTTGATATGTATCGTGGTGAAAGCTACTATAACGGCAAAATGGACAAAACCGTTGAACTTATACGTGAAAAAGGTCTGCTGCAAGAGAGCGATGGTGCGCAAATTGTAGATTTGGAGGCATTTAACATGCCGCCATGCCTCATACTGCGCAGCGACGGCGGTACGCTTTACCCAACCCGTGATATAACCGCTGCAATGGACAGGCAAGAAAGTTTCAACTTTGACTATTGTTTGTACGTAACCGGGCAGGAGCAGATTTTGCACTTTCAGCAATTCTTCAAGGTGCTTGAGTTGATGGAATATCCATGGGCAAAAGGACTTGTGCATATTCCATATGGTTTGTTCCGTTTCGAGGAAGGCAAACTTTCTACCCGCCGTGGTAAGGTTATAAAAATGGAAGATCTGCTGGACGATGCCGTGGCTAAAACCAAGACTATAATAGAAGAAAAAAATCCGGGCTTGGCGAACAAGGACACTGTAGCGCAGCAAGTTGGTATTGGTGCGGTAATATTTAACAAGCTATATACAACGTTAATAAAAGATACTGTGTTCAGTTTTGAGCAAATGCTCAACTTTGATGGCGAAACAGGACCATATGTGCAATACGCCCATGCCCGTGCGTGCAGCGTGCTTGAAAAGGGTGGCTATAAAGCGGGCGGCAACATCGACCCTGCCCTGCTTACAGAGAGCGAGGCATTTGACGTATTACGCATTATCCACGATTTTCCTGCAAGAATTGAAGAAGCAGCGACAAAATATGAGCCGTATATCATTGCACGTCAGCTTGTTGCGTTAGCGCAAGCGTTTAACAGCTTTTATCACCACCATGTAGTGCTTGTAGAAAATGAAGCGTTGCGCCAAGCGAGATTATCGCTTGTAGCGGCGGTAAAAATGCAGTTGAAAATAGGGCTGGGGCTGCTTGGTATGGATGCACCGGAGAGTATGTAATATGCATGAACTTATAGCAAAAGCCGAAAGCGGCGACAGGTCTGCTATGTGCAACCTTGGTATGGAGTATCTCCAGCATGGGGATGGCAAAAGCGCAGAACAGTGGTGGATAAAAGCTGCGGAAATGGGTTCGCAAGCAGCAATGCAGTATTTGGCTGTCTTGCTGTACCCAAACACTAAGCCGGAAAATCCTTTTGCCGACAATGAAAAATTCCTTTATAGGCTTAAACAGTTGGCTTTGGAAGGTGATAGTGCATGGGGCAAAATAATGCTTGGAGCGTTATATTGTGGCGTGCTTCACTCCAATCTGCGTCAGACATATACCGTAAGGGAGCTTCATGCCTTGCGCAACAAACCCGAAGGTATTCGCTTAATGGAGCAGGGGATAGCGCAGGCGAAAGAGGTAGGACTTGCCTTAAATTTCTTGGACTATGAAGTCGTTGCCGATGTTTACTTGGCGAGAAATCAAATACGCCAAAGTGGCAAACAGCCGCTCTCAAATACGGCAGGTATGGAAGATGCACTTGTATACTTTAAAAAGATGCTAAGTGCAGGCATGCCCGAACAATACATGAACGACCACCGCAAAATGATAGCTCAATTGGAAGAAGATATAAGCGGTAACCGAGCTTTGCAACAGCGGATAGCTGTGTTTGTTAAAGAAGCAGAAAAAGTTTTAGAATTCTTCAATACGCTCGTTTTTACTAGCAGCGGCAAAGAAAAGGAAATAAAAGATAAGCTGCGGTGGATTATCTCCGAAGCGCATAACAATATCCACGCAATAACGACAAGAGAAGTTCCTGCCACAGATGAAATGCTTGTAATCGTTGGGTTCAAGGAGTTGAAGGACGAATTTTCAACGCTTAATAAGCGTGCCGAAAAACTTGTAGAGGCAGGGGAGATTCGAGATCCGAAATTCTTAGAGCTTAGCGAAGAAGCTGTAAGCGGAATCTTTAATTCGGTAGAGGAAATACTGCCCGTTTTGGATAACATGATGCTTAAAACTGCTACCATTGAAAAGGTGAAAAGGCGGTTGGGTACATGTATTGCCAAGGATGCTGTTTACGGGGGTGGATATTTCGCCGAATATGTAAAGTCTTTAGACGACAATTATTTTCAAAGCATGGCAGAATCAATCCAAAACGGTATTAAAGTTTTGCATACGATAAAAGGTGCAGGAAAACCTCGTGCTGCCGAATACATAACCCGCTTAGAATTGGCGCAAACCCACATTAATGAAATAAAAAAGGTAACGGAGACGTTTGAAAGTTTTGTGGGAGGTAAGGCATAATGAGTATTTTTGATTCCGGCAACGTCGACAGAGATGCTTTGTACGATTTAGACGACGGCATTACTTTGGCTGCAATTGATAAATACGAGACATTTCTAAACAACTATAGTCAAGAATCGCTTGCCCAAAAACCAATCGTTAAAGAGCCTAAAGGTTTAACCGAAGCGGAATATGCAAAGCAAATGGATAGCTTCTGCGACCATTTGGAAAAAGTGCTGCTAAGACCCTACGAAGAAATGTTTTTGCAAGACAAAAAAGACATGTGTGATGACTTTATCATTCCCCTTTTGGGTGTGGCAATTGCTGACGAGGTGATGGAGCGCAAGGGAAGTTTAGCGGCAAAAGTTGCCGATCTGCTTAATATTTTTGCACCAATGCGCAGCGACCTTGTGCGAGCCGAGGATGAACTGTATAAAAATGTAAAGCGGTTGCCCGCCGGTGCAGTTGCCACTCGTATGAATAAAATGATAGACATGTGCGAGAAATATACCGCCCATGCCGATAAAATGCTGAAAGCAGTCAAAAAAATATGTATATACTGTGGCATCGAAATGCCCGGTGAAACGGTTGCAGATCAGCCGTCCAAGAAGGCAGCTAAACCTGTGGTAGTGGTGCAAATGCCTGTGCAGCAGCTCATGCCGGAGCAAGAGTCTTCCGACGATACAATTGCTGTAAGCAAATATGCCCTTGGAGCTATCTTTTTGACGGCGGCTTTTGCTGTCTTTGTTTTGATAAACTTTTTCGTTTACCGTTTCTCTCGTTGGGCATTTTGGTTGGCAACCGTACGGCTTAGTTTTGCAGTCATTGCCGGGGTTATTATTTGCGGTCTACTGTTGGCAGCAATATGGCTTGCCGCAAAAAGCGGAAAAATAGCATTATTGTTGGTGGTTATATTTGTTATTGGGGTAAGCACTATATTTGAAATTAACATGTTGCGTGTTGCTCATCATGAATATCAGTCTTGGCAGGCTCGGGGAACGGTATACATGCAGCAAACATGGGATGAACAGCAAGCAGAGCAAGATTACCAAGCGTGGTTGGAGACGCAATGGCTTGAGGATCAACAGTTTGCAGAACAACCGGAAACATTTCTATATTCATATATGGTGCAGTGGGGAGATACCCTCCCTGCTATTGCTGCCCGTTTTGGGGTAACCTTTGTAGATATAATTGAAATAAATAATTTGGAATACCCATATATCTTAGCCGTGGACATGGAGCTTATTATCCCGCTACATACAATGCCGGAGATATATGGCTATGAAGATACATGGGTAGAAGAAGCTCCGCCGGTATACGAGCAACCTCCCACATTAGATGGGATGCCTTCTTGGGCAAATTTAGACGGCGTGTACATGGGCGAGCCTTTTAGCGGAGATATTGTTAGCGATTGGTTGTGGTGGACCAGTAGCGAAGGTGATGTAATTGGGGTTCAAGATATTTCATTTAATTACTATGATATGGGGTGGGTTATTGAAAACCACCAAGGAGACTGGCACTACAGCGACACCTCCTGGGAAGAAAGGGTTTATAACGGGCGGCGCATTTTGCAAGTAGACATATGGGAAGGACCAGCTTGGTTCTTTTGGGAATTTAATACGTTTTTCCTACCACGAGGGGATGGCTTTTACTATATGATAAGCCTTGTTGCTCGCCAAGTGGATTGGGAAAACAACCCGCTTACGCCTTGGGTAGAGTTTGAGCTTGCATGGCTTGATTATTAGGAGGCATACAATGGATTGGTTGCGTGAAAACGGCGAATGGTTTAGAGACAATTACGGTGCACGAAAATACGAACGCCGCGGCAATTATATTTGGACAGATACAGGCGAGCGTGTGTATGAAATACGTGGCGATTATGTATATGACAATTACGGTAACCGTCTGTATGAATTCCGAGGCAATTACATGTTCGATAGCTATGGTAACCGCATTTGTGAACTTAGAGGCGACGACTATTTTGATGCGATCGGCAACAGAATTGGTACGAGATATTAAGTGAGGAGCGTACACATATGCAATCATGGATGATTTTCATTATCGCAGTAATTGTATGTAGGTTGGCAGGGCTTATTTTTCGCAGGTTTAGCTGGGGCAGTTGGACGATTTTGCTTTTAAGCAAGTTATTTTTCCTTTTTGTGCTGGGGGTTTTGGGGTTATTTTTGGATAACTTTGTATTGCGGCAATTCGGTTATGCCTTCGCTCTAATGTTTATATCAACGCCTATTCTTGTTTTTGCGCAGTCGATATATCAAATGATCGGGGATTTGATTGTCTCATTCAAATTCAAATTTAAGCCGCCGACAATGGAAAGTCACGTGCAAAAAGGGGATTACATATTACCGTTTACAGGCAAGTGGACGGTGTTTAACGGCGGCGTTGATGAAAAGCTGCTGCATGGTGGTTCGGCTTCACAAAAATATGCCTACGATTTTATTATCGTGGACGACGAGGGCAAGTCGTATGCGGGCGATAAAAGATCTGCACAAAGTTATCACTGCTATGGTAAAAATATTCTTGCCATTGCAGACGGTGTGGTTGTTGCTGTGCGCAAAAATGCAAAGGATAGTTTTGTTGACGGCTTAAATGCCTATTGCGACAGCATTGACCTGCGGGGCAATTACATAGTTATCAAGCACTTTGATAGCGAGTACAGTACCACAGCGCATCTTATGCCGGGCAGTGTAACCGTTAATGTGGGCGACAGTGTAAAGCAGGGCGAAGTTATTGCCAAATGCGGTAACAGCGGCAATTCTTCCGAGCCGCATATTCATTTTCAATTACAAACAGGCAAAAGCTTTTTTTTATCTGCGGGGTTGCCTATTGCTTTTAGTGATATAGAAGCGCAGGAAAAAATAAATTACAATTTAATCGATACCCGCCCACACGAAAATAATTTACAAACGGCGGGCGGTAAGTTTTATATCGGGCGTGGTTTGGAGGTTTCTAACCAATGCAAGTGAAATTGGGCAAGAAAATAATGATTGTAGGTTTAAGCGGAAGCGGTAAGACTACGCTTGCCCGCAAGCTTGGAGGAACTCTTGGGTTGCCTGTTATTCATTTAGATAAAGAATTTTGGAACGCCGGTTGGATAGAAACACCACGGGATGAATGGCGTGCAAAGCAGCAGGAAATGATTAAGCAACCCGAGTGGATTATGGATGGAAATTTTGGCGGCAGCATGGAAATACGGCTTGCGGAAGCTGACACGGTGATATTCCTCGACTATAACAGATTTGTTTGCTTGTACGGTGTTATCAAACGCTGGGCTGTTAACTACGGCAAAACAAGACCCGACATGACAGAAGGCTGTCCGGAAAAAATAGATTTTGCTTTTTTAAAATGGATATGGCAATACCCAACAAAGTGGCGTGCAAGAGACATGGAAAAGATTGCAGAGCATAAAGGATTAATTATTGTAAAAAACCGCAAACAGTTAAACAAACTTTTTTAAACGTTTGGCGTATATCATTTCAAGAAAGTAAAACAGAATTTTAGGAGATGATCATATGCAATGCAGGACACATACAACGAAAGAAGCTGTAAGTGCGTGCAACCATTGCGGTAGTTGGTTATGTAGCGACTGCGCAGTAGATACGCAGGGTAAATCGTTCTGTCGCCCATGTTTGGCTGTTTTGTCCGGGGCAGAGGCAACGCCTCCACCGTCAGGACCGGGAATGGCAGCAGGGCGCACAGCCAAACCGCCGGAGCGCATTAACGGAGGATTACTGTTCTTATTCTCGTTATTCTTCCCGCCGGGCGCAAACTATATGTACATGGGGCTAATAAAGCGTGGGCTTGCCACAATGAGCGGATTTTTCCTTATCATATTCCTTATAACCACTGTTAATATGCCGCTTACATTGTTCTTGGCACTTTCGCTTGGCGTAATTTACCTAGCAAGCTTTTTTGACGGATTTAACGTACGTAACCGCATAAATGCAGGCGAAGAAGTGCGTGACGACGTTGGCGAGTCGCTAAACATGATTTTGAAAAACAAAACTGTGCGTACGATCTTCCTTGTAGTTATTGCGGTTATAGTGTTGGTTAACTTGCTTGGTTTTGCAATAAATATTATTAGCAGTGTGCTGCCGATCGTTTTGATTGGGTTTATTATTTATTTAATTGTAAGAAATAAGAAGTAGTGTGAAAAAGGCGGTGTCTCAAATTTTGAGACACCGCCTTTTAAGATGGTTTATAATATGCCGGAGGTGATTAGCATGGTTATATTAGAAAGTGACAGACTTATAATGCGTAACTATAAAGCAGCAGATTTGCCGGAATATCACAGAATAATGTCTGATAAAGAAAATATGTATTATTTTATTCCGTTTGGATTTGTTACAAATTCGATTGAAGAATCCAGGGAAAGTTTGATAAACGCTGCCGAGTTTAACGAAAAAAACATTGGATATCGTTTTTGCATTACGTTAAAGGAGAATGATAAAATGATTGGTGGCATCGGTTATGGAATAGCCGCTGAAACGCCCGTGGGGAAAATTGCTGACCCCATGGGCTGGTTCCTGGCACCGGAATATCAAAGTAAGGGCTACATGACCGAGGCTGTAAAAAGTGTTTTGGCGTTTTCATTTTTGCAAGACAACTGTGTAAGGGTGGCGACAGCGTGTTTTAAGGATAATATCCCGACGCAAAAGGTTATGGCAAAGGTAGGCTTTAGAAAAGAAGCCGAAAAAATGCAAGCCATGTGGCTGGATGGCGAAATGAGAGATAGGGTAGAATTTGCTATAAATAGGAGTGAGTTTATATGACACACCGCAAATTACTTAATGTGCTAAGCATATTTAACGCAACGGTGAACACATTGTACTTAGTTAGGTTCTTTGGGGTGCTTCCGCCCGAAGATGTTGTTTATGGGTACGTGCCGTGGTTTATGTCGTTTGCATTACCTAATATTGTTTTTACATTATTGGCATGGCTTTTGGTGTATTCGTTGTTAAAAAAGCGTGACCAATGGGCAGTGCTGGCGGGGTTATTAAATGCAGGGGGCTTGATTTTCCATGCATTAAATGGGTTAATGTTTGGTTTTTATACGGGCTTTTTGGCAGAGATGTCATTTAATGCAGTATTTGAAATTGTAGTTTATGTATATGGTTTGGTTTTGGCTGCATTTTATATCATGCAATTTTGGAAGGTTGTTGGCACTACAACTTAATTTGTGCAAGAAGGTGGTTTTTAATGAAAACAATATTTTCATTTTTTGCGGTTGTAATTATAAGTTTTAGCATCACTGGATGTGGAACGGAAAATCCCTTGTGTAGGGATTTTTTGTCATATGATCTCACTCCCATTAATGTTGTTGCCGGTGTAGATTCATCCATGCTTATAATGGATGATGGTAGCTTATGGGGCATTGGATGGCTTGTTCCGGATATACATAACCAAAATACAAGTACGACGCGGGCATTCAATCAATTACCCGCCTACATGAAAAGTAATGTAATTGCTGCAAGCGGGAATTCACATCATATGTTTGTTATTACAAGTGAAAATGAACTTTGGGCTTGGGGGAACAATACTTTCGGACAACTGGGAGACAGAACTACAACCTCACGCTCAACACTTAGCCATTTGATGGATGACGTTATTCATGTGTCTACAAATAGAGAGCGAACATTGGCTGTTACGGCAGATAATGTTTTGCTATCGTGGGGAGCTGGTTCGCTTGCACCGCAGCGTGTAATGGAAGATGTTATTGTGGCGGAGGTTGGCGATGGTCAATCTTTTGCAATAACGAATGATAATACGTTGTGGGGATGGGAGAGTAACCCAAACGCAAGAACTCAAATAAAAAATGATGTGATAGCAGTTACATCCAGCAATGGGCTTACATTTGCAATTACAACAGATAATATGCTTTGGGATTTAACCGATGAGCCTGCACCTGTGATGGAAAATATAGTATCTGTTTCTACTAATGAAGGACATACAATGGCTTTAACAGCCGATGGTGTTGTATGGTATTGGGGCCATGTTCTTGTAGGTAACTATTTCGGGGCTGATAACAGTCATGTAATTCATGTGTACTCAAGCCCGGTCGTGTTGATGGACGGCAGTAAATTTTACCCTTTAGAGGCAGTGATGTTTGGTAGATGGCAGCTATTTGACTCTAACTGTTCCGACTATCAAGAGTTTGTTGGGAATTCGCCTTTGGTGTTTGAATATTCTTTTTATGAAAATAATAAAGTTGTAGCATCTGTTAGAGAAGTTGGAAGCTTTGCATTAACTTTAGATCAAGCTGTTCTATGGAGGTTCTTGCCGGACGGAAGGTTGGAAATAGACGGCACTGGGATTTTTGAGCTAACCATGAGGCGTATCACAAATTCGGACGGGCTTTCGAATCGGATGTATTTAGTATGTGAAAATGGTTACACAAGCAGATTCATTAGATTTGAGCATTTTTAAAAATGTTTACAACGGCGATAAACAAGGATGAGCTTGTGACGATAGATTGCTAACAGCGATACAACTGTATATAATGCTAGTGAAAGGAGTTGATGCAAGTGTCAAAATCGTCAAGTATATATACGAGAGTTGAGCCGGAAATAAAAGAACAGGTAGAGCAAGTTCTATCGAAATTGGGTATGCCTATGGCAAATGCGATAAACTTATTTTTGCACCAAATTGTTTTGCATGATGGGATTCCGTTTGAAGTGAAATTGCCGCAACGAAAGTTGGTAGATTATTCTATGTTGTCGCAAGAGCAGTTTAATATTGAAATGGAGAAGGGTCTTGTGGATGTAGAAGCCGGGCGGGTTGCGTCAGCTAAACAGGTGAGGAAATATGAGGCATGATTTGGAATGTAGTTTATACAATACGCAAGAAGTAGTATAATAAAGGGCTGTAACTCGGAAAAATTTCTTTGAGTTACAGCCCTTTGTGAGGAAATCTAAAGATATGTTTCAAAATGATTAAAACAAAAATAATTTTTACCTAACTCTGATCAATAGATATGTTCCCAAGATAATTAGGTTGTCCGAAATAAAAATTTAAGTATTACAAATTTGATACAAAATTTGGGATACTTGTGCGTTTAACTTATCGCAGTAAGCTTCGCTTGAAATATTTCTTATTCGATTTAGAGCCATGTCAATTTCTGTGCGTCGGGGTTCAGACCACCAAGGAGGCGTATGACTTCTTCTACATAGGTCTTGATAGTCATGATAGGCTTTAGCATATGCTTGAATCGCACTATCTAGAGAACGTACCCAATCATTCAAATCTGACATATTATTCATCTCTTCGTCTTGAATTTTCTAAATCTTTACTCCACTTCACCTTTAGCCCACTTTTCGGCAAAGTCAATCACTTGCTCGAAAGTCGGGCTTTTTGCGTTGCGTACATAATATCCGGAAGTACATACACCCAGCGTCAAAGACGACAACGGGTCTAGCCCTAATGCCTGCCCTAGGCAGAAGCCTGCGTTTAAGTTATCGCCTGCGCCGGTGGTTAGCTTTGGCTTTTGGCAATATGGACCATCGGTTGTGTAGTATTCGCCGTTTATGCAGCAGCACGCACTGCGTACAGGATGCACCATTAGGCAATAGATGCCCAATTTTTTTGCGGATTCCATTACGGCGGTTTTTAGTTTATCGGGGTCATTATCTGCAATCTCTACGCCAAGCACTTCTGCAATTTCGTAAACTTCCTTCTCGTTCAAGCCCAAAATAGTGCGGAATTTGCCTTCAAATTTGCCTATCAATTCCATTGCACGGCGGATATCTTCTTTGGTGCGTTTTTCCGGGTCGGCAAGGTCGAAGAAGGCGAGGGGCTTAACGGCACGGTCGGTTAGCAGCGGGAATACTTCGGCAATTAAGCCTTCCCAAATGTCGGACATGTACGGGATCATTGTCCAGTTTTCCATGCCAAACAGGTCGGATTCGTTTATCATTTTTGCGATATTTTCTACGCCGCCCATAACGTTTTTGCAAGCGTCCCAGGTCAATTCTTTCAGCGTGGTGTGCTTGCCCAGCATTATTTTGCCGTCTTCAAATTCGCAAGCGTCGGTATGCCCTGCGTCGCAAATGCTGTAAACGGCTTTGGCTTTTTGTGCCATTTCTTCAAAAACGGGGTGAATGGCGGGCTTGCCCAGTGCGCCCACATAAGTAAGGGACACGCCGTACTCCAGCAGGGCGTTGGATAAAATGGGTCCGTTGCCGCCCAATTTGGTTTGCACAGGCACAAGCTCCACGTTGGTGCTAAGCCCTGCGGCGTTTGTCATACGTGCGCCAAAGTCGGCAATGGTGCGGATGCGTGTGAAATTTTGAAAGTCTTGCCGCTTGTCTACCATGTGGATAATTTCGTCCACAAAGCCATCAAGCCCGATAATCATGTCTAAGTTGAATCCCTTTTTTGCCTTTAGCATTTCCGGCAGATTTTTTACATGTTGCATAAAAACGCTCCTCTATTTTCTGATTTTCGCAATCATCGATTGCTTTAGGTCATATAATTTTTGCGACAGGTCAACCGGCATAACTTGCGGGCGCACCAGGCGTTTGTGTTCGTCCCAAAGGGTGTCACGCTCTTGTTTTGCATATTCGCAAATTTGCGGCACGGTTAGGGTAGGGTACACGTTTTCGCCATTTTTGAACACAGGTTGCATGAGTTCCCGCACGATGAATTCGCCGGCTTTTAGTGTCATGCGCTTCCATGTGGCGATAGGGTCGAAGATGGTGAGGTCTTGTGTGTTGGTGAGTGTTTCGTCGGCAAGGGCGATGAGGTCGGCTTTCATTTTGCCGGTTGCGGCGTCGTACAGGCGGAAGATTTTTTTAACGCCCGGGTTGGTAACCTTCACAGGGTCTTCGGAAAGTTTAATTTTGTGCTGCCATTCGCCGCCGTCGGTGGAGAGGGCAGCCATTTTGTATACGCCGCCAAAAGCGGGATATTCCTTGGAAGTGATAAGATGCGTGCCAACGCCCCACAGGGAAATTTGCGCCCCTTGGTTTTTAAGCTCGGAGATAAGATATTCGTCCAAGTCGTTGGATGCGCTGATGAATGCGTTGGTAAAGCCTGCTTCATCCAGCATTTTGCGGGCTTGCTTGGAGAGGTAGGCGAGGTCGCCGCTGTCTAAGCGTATGCCGTAGGTTTTAAGTTCTATGCCTCTGTCCCGCATGTTTTGGAACACTTTTATAGCGTTTGGCACGCCGCTGCGCAACGTGTCGTAGGTGTCCACCAGCAGAATACATGCATTTGGGTATAGGTCGGCATAATATTGGAACGCTTCAAGCTCGGTATCAAAGCTCATTATCCAGCTATGGGCGTGTGTGCCACGTACGGGAACGCCGAAAAGCTGCCCGGCAAGTACGTTGCTTGTGCCTGTGCAGCCGCCTATCATGGCGGCACGTGCGCCGTATACACCTGCATCCGGCCCTTGCGCGCGGCGCAAGCCGAATTCTAAAACACCGTCGCCTTTTGCCGCCCAGCACACCCGTGCAGACTTGGTTGCGATAAGGCTTTGGTGGTTGATGAGGTTAAGAACGGCGGTTTCGATTAGCTGCCCTTCCATTAGCGGGGCGACTACTTGCAGCAGCGGTTCGCCGGGGAACACAACTGTGCCTTCCGGCACGGCGTAAATATCGCCGGAGAAGCGGAAGTTTTTAAGATATGCCAAAAAATCCTCGTTAAACGTGCCGGTGGAGCGCAGGTAGTTTATATCGTCGTCGGAAAACGCAAGTGCGCTGATATATTCGATAACCTGTTGCAGCCCTGCCGCCACGGCGTAACCGTTGCCGCAAGGGTTTTCCCGATAGAACATATCGAACACGGCTACTTGTTTACGCCCGGTGGTGGACTGGTGGTAATGGTATGCTTGCATCATGGTAAGTTCGTAAAAGTCGGTTAATAGGGTTAAATTTCGCAAGGTGGGGTCTCCTTTTTTCTTGCTCGGCGTCTTCGTTTGTCAAAAAAATTCATGTAAACGAAAGCCGCCTTCTTGGACAATGTCTTAGAATAGAGTATACTTTTTCCATTAAAAGCGCAAGGTATAGAAGTAAATTGATTCGAGGGTGAATCTAGCATGAAAAAATTTATCATATACATTTTTAATTTGGCGTTGCGATGCATCGATAACCAAATTTTTGAACGGGCGGCAGGGCTGACGTATCGTATTCTTTTGGCGTTTTTCCCGTTTGTAATTTTTCTTATGTCGCTGGTGGCTTTTTTAGATGTGGACGAACAGGCGATTTTTGAAGGTTTGTACTATGTTTTTCCCGGAGATATTGCCAGCTTAGTTACCAATTTTGTGCATGAAATTGGCGAAAGAAGAAGCACAGGGATTTTGTCCACTGCGCTGTTTTTTAGCGTTTATAACTCGTCCAACGGGTTTAGGGCAATTGTGCGCATTGCCAACCGAGCCTACGGCGTGCGGGACGAACGAAATATTGTTATGCAAGTTGGAATAAGCCTTTTGCTGATGCTGCTTTTTTCGGTCATGCTTATTGTTATGCTTGGGCTTTTGGTTTTTGGGCGAGAGATATGGATATTATTGTTCCCACGTGTGCCGGAGTTTTTATTTTCGCTTACGGTTGATATTGTTGCTTTGGTTGCGCTAACGCTTATTACGATGCTTATTTACAGGCTTGCCTGCGCAACAAAGCTGCCCATTAGGCACTTGTTGCCGGGAGCTGTGTTTACGGTTAGCGCATGGGCAATTGTTAGCCGTGCGTTTGGTTTTGTTATGTCTACTTTTACGCAGCACAATGCCATTTATGGCAGTATTGCGGGTGTATTTATTCTTATATTGTGGTTGAACGTTGTTGCGATGATACTGCTTATTGGCAATGAGGCAAATGCGGTGCTGAGGGAGTATTGGCCGTGGGAGAAGGGGAAGGTAACAAAAAAGCGCACTAGAAAATAGTACGCTAATGTCATAGGAATAAAATTTTTGATATTACATCGTCCGATAGATACATGCCTGCATTTTTTAAGTTTGCAATCTCTCGCTTTAAATCACTTATTAACCCTTTTTTATACGCAGCCAATATTATGCCTAAAGTACCCGTGACGTTTAAGCCAAGTTGTCTTGCTTTGTTTCTAGCGGCATTATCATCTAAAGCTACTATTTTTATATTACGTTCTAATGCTCCAACCATAACTTCAACTTCGCCAATGTGTAATCTGCCAAGTAGCCCTAGTATGGCTATTGTGTTAGAAACTTTTAAGTGTTCGTACGTGATGTTGTCCAAATTAATTTTTGTTTTTCCTATAACTTGGATTTCGCTAAGAACTGCCGAAGGTATATAAACGGTATCAAAGAGCTCATTTAATAAATGTAGACGGTTTATCCTATGAAGTAAAATTAGTGGGCTTGCGTTTATAACAATGTCCATAAGCTCTCACATTTCACTTGAAAAGAGTACGTCGTCGTTTAACATGTCTTCTGTATATCTGATGGAGGGTATGCCAAGTCCATTTAACATATCCATGAATGATAGTAGGTTTTGTCCAGCAAGCTCTGCTGCTTTTGCCAAGCTAATTTCCCCGGAAACAAACATGCCTATAGCAAGCCGGAGTTGTAGTTTTTGGTTTATTGTTAAATCTTTTTTAGGCAGTGAATTTACCTCGTAAAGTATGTCATCGGGTATAGCAAGATTAATGTTTTGCATGTTTTCCTCCTTAGATAAGTGACTTGTTGAGATTTTACCTTATATACCGCATTCAATCAACTTTTAGATGGAGAGATAATGAAAGGAATTTGATGTTTATGCACAACCCAACACTACGCCTGGACGGCAAAAATATTTTAATAACCGGCGTAAGCCGCCCCCTTGGTATTGGTGCAACACTTGCCAAGCGGTTAGCCGAAGCAGGGGCGAACATCGCCGTGCATGGCTTTTCGGATTATGACATGACAACAAATCACTTGTCCGCCATGCCAAACGGCACAGAGACGGTAACCAAACAGCTTAACGACCTTGGTTTAAATGTGACCGCACTTACACCGTCAGATTTGGAAGTACCGGGCAATGCAGAAAAGGTGGTTGCAGAAGCCGTAGCAAAACTGGGTACGCTTGACGGCTTGATTTTAAACCACACAAATGGTGATAGCGTGGAAATTGGCAACTGGACACCCGAGCATATAGACCCTATCCTGCATGTAAATGTGCGGGCATCCATGATGATGATACAATCTTTTGTTAGCCAAGTGGATACTACAAAAGATAATGCCATAACGCTGTTTACAAGCGGGCAGTATTTAAGCCCCATGGTAAACGAAATTGCTTACTGCGTATCGAAAGAAGCGATTATTTGCCTGTGCCGCCAAACTGCACGGCTGCTTGGAGATAAGAATATACGAGTAAATTGCGTAAACCCCGGACCGAATGACACGGGCTATTGTTTTGGCGAAGC
>Ga0131853_10002921_pt1:15000-30662 | contig 30662 bp, 23 predicted proteins | sample TergutLab28metaG_FD_92764 | JGI IMG/M metagenome (GOLD analysis project Ga0131853, IMG submission 92764) | Labiotermes labralis P1 segment gut microbial communities from Petit-Saut dam, French Guiana - Lab288 P1 (version 2) (version 2) | ecosystem: Host-associated > Arthropoda... | reverse complement strand
CTATTTCATTTCACTTCTTATGTACTCAACATGTTTTGGACATTAATCTATCCATCATCAGGAGCTTATGGCTGTGCTGTTGAATTACCACATCGGTCGTTTTGTTCACGGTTCGTTGTGTGTCCGTGTTGCAGGCTGCAGCAGCCTGCAACACGGACACCACTCAAACCCAGCCGCACCAAATCTCCAACACACAACAAACCGAGAACAAAACGACCGATGTGGTAATTCAACAGCACAGCCGCAAGCTCCTGATGATGGACATATTAATGTCAAAAACATGTTGAGTACATAAGAAGTGAAATAAAATAGTAAGTGACATCAAGTTGGTCTTTTATTCTTCAACTAGTCCAAATGATTTGTTTGCCTCGGCAGTAGATGAAGCTGGTTGGTCAGCTTCACGCCCCATTCACTCTACCCAAGGAAAAGAGCCCCCGTTATCCCTTGAACAGGAGGGCGGATGGGCCTAACATTCGGCGTCGACACATTGGAAAAGAAGAAAATCTCTTGTTGTTTGTCGGAAATCGAACCTCGCTTTTCTCGGTTGTCCACCCCATAGCCTAATCATTATACCGACTGAGCTATCGTGGCTCTGCTTGTATAAGTGGAGTGTACAGTAAGATTCGGGGCTGCATTTTTGTAGGGGGACGCTAGATGTGGGCTGGCCGCTGAGGGAGATTTTGGGACCCTAGACATTGGACGGCAGACGCTAGACGACTGAATGAGTTCAGGTGGCTTAGCAGCAATGTCGCCGATTCTTGCCAAAGCTTTGGAAAATCTCTATCCAGTTGAGTGCAGGAAATTCGTCATAGGCGGTTAGTTGTATAAGTAAATGATGATAGGACCAAAATTTTGTCACAGTTTTATAATGTAGTGTTGTCCATTTGCACACCATGAAAACATATAGGGGAATGGAGGAATAGGTCCATTTGTTCTTAACCTTAGCACTAGATGGAAGTGAGTGGTCAGCTTCGCGACATGGCCGTCGTACTTCTGGTACCCAGTGTACTCCCGATTAGAAGGCATGCAATAGAGAGGTGTCCTGGTTTCTGTTGCTCGCTCCCCGTATACTCCTTCGTTGTATCAAACAGACGACATTGATTATCGGTGGAAGAATATTAGAAATCATAGCGTTAGATCTTATTTGGTTTTATTCATTATTATGACGGTCAGTTTGCTAATTTTGTCTTGAAATTAATAAGACTTCTGTAAGTAAAATGTAAACCGATAATTTTTCTAATTTGAAAAGGATATTTGATGTTCATTATTATTTGAAATTCTCATTATAGGATCGTTTATTGTCATAACTGTCGATAACTGTTTTTATTATCAGACCGAGCAAAACAGATGTCGATTAACAAACACAACAGTGTGACGATATCAAAACTGTCTTGTATCTGTAGTTACAGTGACTATCTTGTTGTAATGAACACACTGAACATACCCGTGTGATTCCGTTCTGTAAAAAGGCAAGGTTTTCTATTACAGACCTGGACTAGCTTTTAGGGCTCCCAGAATTTCTATACAATCGGCCTATGCAGGTGGTAAGGGTATCAGCCCTCCGCACCGGCTGAGTCAACCGCTGAGCCTTAGTGCAGTTGGTAGAATAAAATAAATGAAAAGTGTACGTGAACCCATCGTGAATCGAACCCGCGATCTTTCGGCTTGTAAGTGCAGTGCCTCAACCAATTCTCTTATGTTCTGTGGGAAAACGACAAACGATTTCGAATGGGGTCGTCACTGAGACAGTATTTCAGTTCGGACAGACAAACCTTAAGATTTTCATACTCCACTTGCTTTCTAAATGACAGAGAACTAATGGCTAACGGGTATACTCAGTTCTTAAAGAAAACTTTGAAGGTGTCTCTGGTCTTTATGAAGTGCCGCGCTTTGAAGACATATAGGAGAGTGGAATTACAGATTTATGCATTCTTGACCTCGACTCCAGGCGTGCGTCTTATGGATTTCACCGGCTTGTAATTTTACGTCACGGGAAAAATCCCTCGGTGTCTGTTGACTAGGAGGGTGGATGAAACCCAGAGGCGGCGTAGAGCTGTGGCCAAAAGAATACCTACTCCTGCAGGAACTCAAATCCCCCGCACGGCCCAAACCGTTTTAATATCCCGTACTCATCTGAGTTCTTCTTTACAAGGCAGTATTGGGTTCATATCAGTTCACTGGTCAGTGTTGTTGGAAATGTGTTGGGAGAATTGATTGCCGTTCTTTCAACATTCATTTGCATTTTTCGTTTTCAATCACAGCGATTCCTAATAATTTATATTTTGTACGGTCAGTTTTAATAATAATAATAATAATTATTATTATTATTATTATACAAAGTCTTGCGACACATGTGTTTGGCTTGGGAGCTACGTTCATTATGTATCTTCACTAAACAAATCTAAGAACTCGGCTACGTGTGTCTCTAAACGTAGTCACTCCGTGCGGAAAGCCATTTTTATTACTTTCAGTAACAAATCGTGACATGAGGGTATACCGTGCTGTGGTAACAAGGGAGGTAATTAAAAGGTTTTATTATGCACTGTTTGCACAAAGGGCATAAAGGAGACTTGTAGGGAGGACTTCCCTTCCGCTCGTCCGCCCTCATGTTCAGTTCCACGAAGATCCTGAGGATTGTCGGTGAACGTTGGGCGAATTTAGGTTTCATTCATATTGATCCAGTATAGCCTCTCTTTACACAGGAATAAAATCAAATTTTGTTATTTTCTGTACTAGAAGTTTCGTCTTAAAAATTTGCATGCAGTGTAGAATATGAGCTCCTGAAAACATACAACATATATTCGAATTGTTACGTAATGGTGAATACTCAAGGCAGTAATCAAGAGAAACTTATAACTGCACAGTACAATACCCGTAGAGTTTATAATAGCGGTTAATGAAATGGTTACCATAACTTACACAAATTCGTGCATCTCTCCAGTCTTCTTTGTGTTCGGACTGAAGATGGTACCACTCAAATAACTGTCATGTATTTATACCCAGTTACTTTCTTTTTGACATCTTAAGATAGTCACATTGCAATTGTTTTACCCGAGAAGTGTCCATTTAGAATGTTTTATGTTATCAGGTACCTAAGAATAGTAGTTTTTCTTATTTATTCCTGCTAAATATCAGAAGAATTGCCTAAAAAATTGCACCTAGTTCACAACTCATCCAACTACTTGCATGTAATTCATTGTTTTAAAACAATTTCCATGCTACGGATTAGGCTGGTAAAGGCCTTATTTCTATTTCAACATTAATTTGTAATTCTTATTCTTGGCGATCAATAAACTGTTGTATTGACCGATAAATTTCTATCCATCGCTAAAGTCAACCACTACAGTCATCGGAGGAAACGAGGCAGTTCTGTTTGAACGAAATATGTCGCCATTTTCCTCGACAGTGTTAAATAACTTAGGAAAAAATAGAGTAACTTTTGTTTTTCGGCAGGTAGAAGAATTTACACTCCAGCTGCAAGAACGTGAAACATTGCTTTATTGATGTCAATTAGAATTTCACTGTCCATTAAAAAGTAATTGACTGAGGCGTGGCTTAGTGATTCATCTCTTGTGCGAGACTATACCAGAGGCTGTAATTAAGTGAAACCTAATGTAGCCCTGATTATTGAATGTGCGCGCATGTTTGAACTGTGCTACATTCTGTGAGCTTAGAAAGCGCAGTATTCTGCATGTAGGTGCGTCCTGTATATGCTAACTTATTGGTAATGAAAATAAGAAACCAAAGGGGAACACACAAAACTGTTTGTTTTAAAGATAGTGGAAGCTTTCGTAAATTTAAGTTGACATATTTGAAACTGTGGCATAAGAAGTAACGGAATTATAGAAGAAACTGTATGACATGAAGTTTCACTTTGTGCGGTGAATTATGTACCGACGAATACCGCTGGAAAGTATGAGAATTGTTTACAAAATTTTATTCTGATAACTTGAAGGGAAGATGGGTCCGGTAGCTCAGTCGGTATAGTGACTAACTACGTGCTGGACGATCCGGGATCGAATCCCGGTGGGGTCGAGATTTTCCGCCCGTCCAGACCGGCCCTGGGTCTCACCCAGCCTCCTGCACAATGGGTACCAGGTCTATCCCGATGGTAAAGTGCGGCCGGGGCGTGCTGCTGACCACTCACCCCCCTGTAGTGCCGCGGTCATAGAAGAGTAGAGCTACAACTCTACTCACCCTCTGGGCCACACCGGGCCTATAACGGGATCACTTTACTTTTTTTTTTTTTAACTTGAAGGGAAGAGCCCAGATACCTAACGTAACAGTTCTGTGGTTATTACTTTCTTGTATCGTACTGAGTGGTTCTCGGATTGTTGTCGGCCCTGAGACCGACATATCTGTCTGAAGTTCTTATGGTTTTCTTTATTATCTCGATGACAACGCTAAGATAATACCTCGAATAACGCCACGACCGCTTTCTCCTACATCCCTTCCAATATATTTTTTCCTAATAATCGTAACTCTCGACGCTTTGTAGTCTCAGGTGCAGAGAAATTCGTTGAAGAAATATACAAATAAATACCCTGCAGATGGAGACAGTGCATTCCTCCGCATTGATCGATAACCTCTGTCAGATTACATGACATCATATCCTGTCAGACATTATCCTTCAAAATAGGAAACTGATAGAGACATACGGATGTAGATGATAAAAACTTTATTAAGAGTGATATTAGAGAAATAAGAAAAATGGCAGCTGAGCTCAGCCAGCTTAATGCACGGTCGAGTGGCTGGTACTCTAAAGGCGTTAATAAACCGTGGGGTTTCGTATAAGTTGGAGAATCCCTTGACGAACTCACCGAGTGTTAGATCCCCCAACATCGATTGTGCTGTGGTTGCTTGCTTGCAAAGTGTATGTTTACGAAATACTTTGTGTGACGAATGTGATCTTGGCGCGTCACATTTGTCTAGCATTAAGAAAGTCTGTGCTTTGAATACCTTTCTTTGTGTCATTTAAATTATATATATATATATATTCTTGGGACAAATGACGGAATCTTAACCCCTGTGCTTGTTTCCTCCAAATTAACTGTTTTTAAATATTTCAGATCCAGTTTTCTATTCTTTGAATCGACGTAGTCACAGCAGTTAGGAAACTTCTGAGAATAATCAGCAGTAATGTCATACAGCAGTAGTTCCATTTCAGGAGGTAGCGGTTCTGATCTAGACCGACCAATGGCAATCATTTTTTACGAATACAATACCCAATGCCCTGTAAGTTTGCAATAACACGCACAGCGGTTCGTTGTTGGCTGGAAGAACCACTCTGCTAATCGTTGTCATGGACAACGTACAGCTGGATTCCATAGTCTCCAGACCTGAGTCCTGTGTCATATTAAGTACCAAAGTGAACATAAAACAGTGTTTTTAACACATATGCCAAAAGAGTGCTTCGTGGCTTAAGGATGTAATTATGGAGACGTATTCACTTTAACTTTATAAATCGTGTCGAGAAATGTTTTGTGGATGAAGGAAAATAAATTCTAGGATTACGCTCTATATCACTTTGTCGCTAGACTTTGTAGACAGTCGGCACGTAACGTCATTGGTAATTACATCGCCATAAAATGACCACATAAACAGTCAACTACAATAACAGAATATCCGTTCTTCTCCACAGAACACGATTTCCCTCATATTTCAAGAAATATTCAGTTTTTGTGAAACCAGAATGTACCGTCACACCCAGCAGGGCTGATTATTCTCCCATATGTGCCTGTGTCGTCCAGGTCGTCTTTTAATTTCATGTTTCATCATTTTCCTGTCTCCCACGCGTCTTCTAGGCGTCCGCCACTTCGCCCTCCTTGATTTGATAACCTAATAACATTTGGCAAGTTCACTGTTTTTCTTAGTTCAGACTATTCTGCTGAGCACAAAAACACGTTCATACTGCGATAATTAATGTCTGTAGCCCTATACAAAGTTTAGCACTGCCATGTACTGCAAGGATACTTGCAGTAGAAACAATATGTTATGTCAAATTACGAGTAGGAACTTTTCAAACAACACCAATGGTCTTGTAGTAATGTATACACAACAGAGCCAAAGATGCCGGCATTTCCGTGTTTAGTTATTGAACGTCGCATACAGCACAAGACCACGAATTGTCGGCTTAAGTAAATTCTGCTAACAATCAAGATTCCATTGGCCTTAAAATTATGGGCACGATCACATAATTACGTTAAACACGAGGTCGACTCTCTCCGCCTCCAGTCAACACTTTCTACTTGCACTTACGGAATTCAACAACACGGCACTGTATCCACTGTTCGTATTTTTGGAAGCCGGTGAGAGGGAAGCTATTTAAGCCTTTGTATTTATTGTGAAATATCTCTGCGATACATATAAATATACGAAGAATGTCTATGGTTTCTTTGCACAAAGTATAAAATGAACTCATTTATCTTTGCGTATTTCGTTTCAAAAACTACTGAACGAATTTCATTATAATTTGCCACTGATGTCTACAGTTACATGAAGACTAGTAGAAATTCTGTCAATATTAAAAATAAACCATTCGCCATTATCTTGGAGCAGAAACTTTTTTTAAAGGACAGAATATATATACTCAGTCAAAAAACTTCCCTTCTCTCTGAAACACCAAGGTTTATTCCGCGTTTAAGGTAACGCACCACCCGTCTCCATTCTGAGCCAGATGACTCCATTGCATACACAACACCTATACAATTGGTACGATACGTAACGTAAAATGTGGGGCCAGGTAGCTCAGTCGGTATAGCGACTGACTGCGGGCTGGACGTTCCGGGATCGAATGCCAGTGGGGACGAGATTTTCCGGCCGTCCAGACCGGCCCTGGGGCCCACCCAGCCTCCTGTAAGATGGGTACCGGCTCTTTCCCGGGGGTAAAGTGTGGCCGGAACGTGCTGCTGACCACTCACCCCCTTCTAGTGCCGCGGTCATGGAACAGTAGAGCTATACCTCTACCCACCCTCTGGGCCGCACCGGGCCTGTGACGGGATCACTTTACCTTTACCTTTTTTACGTAATGTAAAATATTTATCTTCTTACAAATGTGGACCGTAGGCGTGATTTGAGAGTTTATTTAAGCGAAAAATAATGCGTGACTGTCGAGTTTGTGAGGTTATTGTGAAGACTTTTGGGAAATATTTGAATTCAATTGGAGCACAAATTTTAATGTTTAAAATAGTCTTAGATGTTAACACGTTTGCTTCTTGGCTGACAGAGATTACAGAGACGTCACGAAGATTTCTATTACAACCCGTATTCCTGATTGTTGGAAAGATTAAGAATAGTAACTTGCGTTGAGAGAGTCCACACAAAGCTTGCAAGATACGAGGTTCTAAATGGCGGTCACTGTAGATTACTGTATTTTAGGCCCTAACGCTTTGTAATCTGGTTAATGGTTACCAACGTTTAAAAGGAGCATTCCACATCAATTTCCATCTTTTTCCCGGAATTAAAGGCAGGGAACTTTGATAACTACGTGCCAGATTACATGGTGTCACATCCAGGAAGACAATGATCTTTAAACAGAACTTTTTATGCACGTATGCGAATGGTCTGTTTATTACTGTCTGAGCCATTTTAAGGTTGGCAATACGCGGTTACTTCACTTGGAAGGAATAAAGGAAAATACTGCAGGATGATCACTTGACAGCCAACTTCGCACTTTGACCCAGATACGTCACACATGTGAATCAGGCCTGTTACTGAGGATTAGACTCACTTGGCAAATTTTCGGTCAAACTTGTCGAGAAACTTCTTCAAGGTCTGGAAAGTAAAGGATGGCCACTTCGTTGTAGCTTGGGAATAGGTCCGTGAGGAGCACGGGCTCATTGGAGCATGAAAATCAGGGTCTCACGTCAGACCGCCAATTATTGGTGTCACAATACAAAATGTTTCTGTACCTGCAGATGAACCACGTCTGATGTATTCAAGTGAAAACTGAGAGAGAGAGAGAGAGAGAGAGATGTAACGCTTCGACAGAATTAAATGGAATGTCAGTCCTACATTTGCTCCAGTGCTTTAACCGTTGGCCAAAGTTACAAGTCGCTTAAATCTACGAGTACATACACTTTAATCATCATCTGTAGACAAACAAACAGCTGGACAATCAGAACTTTATTTTTCAGACAATATCTTTTACTATCCAAAACGTGCTACAGGTTTCGGCTTTTCCTTCTAACCGTCATCAGGCATATATATATATATATATATACTTTATGCCTATTTGTGGATGTGCCTAATGACAGCTTTACGAGAAGGCCGAAACACGTAAGGCGTTTTTGACAATAAAAGATATTTTCTGACAAACATATTTACGATAGACGGTTAGTCTGTTTATTTACTCTTTCTTTCATGACAAAAGAATGCCTCACCCTAAAATTGTAACAATCTTAGTTGAGCATAGCCCTTCTGGAGGAACTCTTAGCTGAGCTAATATTCTCTCAACATAGCTTGAAACTGTATAGCGAGTGATAGCAGAATAAACTGTTTGAAAAGAAATTATCTGCAGTATATATAAAATTCGGTTGATAACTCAAAGAGAAAATAATTTACTTTCATTTGAGAGACCAGTCGGTTTGTTCTGTATAGGGAAATGATGTTAGGTGACATCGTCCCATTGTGTGTTTCTTATCTTTAAAGTGCTATATTCACCGATAAACAAAACCTTGCATGTGTTTATCCGTTAATATAACACTTTAAGGAAATAATGTTTGATGCTATTTGTAGGGAACACACAAATACACTGTGTGGGCAAAACACAGAGTTTCTGAACGTTACAGTAGGTGGTACATACACTCCTCACATTGGCTTAGAGGGCTAACTACGTGGAGCATATTTATTCTTGAGAAGCTAATAGGCACCCAACCGGGTAAGAAAGTATTGTCCTTTTATAAAACCAACACCGAGGTTAAGAAAGAGTGGAGCTATACCACCGCTCCTTCTACATTCCTTAATGGCATTGGCAGGGACACCTTGACTTTTCTATGAAACCAGAGGATCGTTACGTTTACAAGGGCGCCTGGACCGCCCCGAATAATTTGAATCCCTTTGGGACCATCACATCCTATTTATATTCCATTAAGAATGTGACTGTGTTAGATAATCAAGTCCAGGTTTTTAGTTAACACAATTTTATAATGCAGTAATCCTCTGCGAAAGGAACTGACCCATTTTGAAATTCTTTATGACGCTGTTATGCATTAGTTCTTGTAATCAGTTGAGAATGATCCTACGTCAGGGTTGACAGGTGTTGTGGGACAAGGAGTCCACAATTAAGAGCACAACATATGTGACATGGATGGTTTATAAAGAATAAACTATAAGCTGTGCTCTTATTATCATTCTTATATACAGCTACTTATAGAAAGCTTTTCAATGTCATCATCATCATCATCATCATCATCATGTTCATGAAGGGATAGGCGTGTTTCCTGTTCCTTAATCCTCAAGATGAAGTTGGTCCCTCCATCTCTTCCTTGGTCGTCCTATGTTCCTTCGTCCTTTTGGTTTATATTGTAGTCCTTGTTTTGGTATTCTATTTGTGTCAATCCTCTTTACGTGTGATTTTCAATGTAATTATTTTAAATGAACTATCGGATTGAAACTCATTCCTTCAGTATTCTGATAACCGACGTTTTGGATACATGTCTGACTGTCAGCAGGCGGGTTCACATCTGTGACACCCCTCTCTAGAATCTGGGCCAGCACAAGTTATTCTGGTCAAGCAATAATCTATGAGGAACGGGTCATGAAAACTTGTTTACTCTGAGCAAATGACATGTCTCATAGTCCAGTGGACTAAAGTACTGTCTTCTAACCAAAGACAGTATAACGTTTCCTGTCTTACCACTGTCGATAATATATTAAAATATGTGATCCGAACCAGTTACTTCGTATGCTTTTAAATAGAGCTCTTCTTTTGGCAATTTGGACACTATCAGAGACGGATGTACAGTTTGTGTCACCAGTTGTTTTGTTAATGTTACATATATGTGAGGGAAGTTTACTTTCCAAACATAAATTGCTCACTTGACGTTCGGGTGATCGTGTATCGTGATATATTCTTGTAATAAAACCAACTAGATGCACTAATTCTCAAATTTATTTTTGGAATAAAATTGTGCGTGTTTCGGACAGTTTCTCTGCCCATCATCAGGAGTTTTTCACTGTACACACAGCAATGATTTATGTCATACAGGTTTTGTTGACATACATAATTGCTGTGTGTACAGTGAAAAACTACTGATGATGGGCAGAGGAACTGTCCGAAACATGTACAATTTTATTCCAAAAATAAATTTGAGAATTAGTGCATCTAATAGGTTTCATTACAAGATTATGAATTGCATATTTATCACTTGCAAATTTAATTGTGTTACATAAAATGTGGTGTTCTTGTACTTGCTCTTTCTTTTTTACGATGCTTGCCAGGATGGGTAAAAATCCTGACTACAATAAATTGTAAGATATAACCCTAAAATTTCTCATCGTCGCCGTTTCTGGGATAAAAACAATATTTGTCAGTATTTCTATAATGTATTTCCAAGCAAAAATTCTTATCTCCAGTGGTTTATCATTTAAGCCATCAATCCAGACGTAGAATATAAGTTTCGCACTGCACCAATATTATTCTGTTACAGTCTACAAGAAATGGCCTTGACAAAATGACGTAAAGTTGTTATCTGTCCACTAAGCCTTGCGTCTGTCATGTTGTCGTTACAGACTGTAACAAGTTAAAATTATATAGTACGAGAGAGGAATGGCCTACAAAGCCATAGCAGCCCTATAGAAGTTCATAAATTCGAAGAAAATCGATTAATTGTCTCAGGGGTGACGGAGAGATAGCCAGACCTACACACACACACACACACACACACACACACACACACCACATAAGCCTGTTGCTTTTCTTAAGGAATTGTTAGTTTCTACGGCAGTGACTATGAGCATTTCTGTCTTCCGGAATGTGACGCCTTGCAGTCTCGTAGGAAATTGTATTTTATGTAGGATCCTCCTCTCTTCATTTTCAGTTTAGATGAATGTTGAGGCAAGTGCCTTGATGATGCAAGCAGCAGATTCTTCCGAGACATCAGTATATATTTACCAGACTACACAGCATCACGCCCTGTAAGACATCTTCGAAGGAAGGCCTTCTGTCTCTGCTTAAATTTGGAATGCGCAGATAAAATGCATGGTGAAAACAAAATTTGAGATCCCGAGACAAGTTGTCCTAATTTTCTCAAAATTTCCAGTTGAACCTTTAGTAATAATATCAATAGTGTTTATCCACAGTGCTGTCCAGTCGTCGCTATGAACCTTGTTTTCGTATGGCAAGTATGCGAAATATTAAACCCAGAAATTGCTATCAGTGGCGATTATATATTAAATATGAAAAGTCTTGCGTTACTTCGAACTCGGTGTGAAGACAAACATGAAGGTGAATCAGACCAGTCGCAAGAAGATGAGAGGGAGCAATGCCTCGCTAGCAAACAACACCTCGACCCTTAAAAGCAAACGACAAGTTGTCTACGCGTGAATGTATTTACAAGAAGTGAGGACATAACCTAAATTCTTGTGACGCGCCTTTCCACCTCAGATGCAGTGGATCAACACTGAAGCGAATAGCTGATGAGTTCCGGACACACCCAATTTCGTTCACAAATTGTACGTGCTACGAGAACAACCAAGCTTGTTTACTCTACTTGGACACAAATTACGAAACATAAAAATTAATGTAACTGTTAGTGTTGAAATTGTTCTGTGTTTTGTGTTTGATGTGACTGCTAAGTTTGCAGCTATAAAAATGTTACATATTATTGTCATCATCATCATCATCATAAGTGGAAGAAATTTTTGTTCGGGTTTTCTGCTTAAATATGACCGGCAGAACATCAAGTTTTCTCACTGATACCACCTTTTTGATAATAATATTCTACGCAAATTCCTATAATAAAACCAACTAGGTGCACTAATTTCTCAAATTTATTTTTGGAATAAAACTCTACATCTAGTAGATTTTATTATAAGAATTTATCACGATGCACGGTCACCTGGACGTCAAATTGTACGCAGACATTGTTGATATGCCTACGACTTATCTCCTTACCGTACTTTAAGTGCGAAGTTCGAGTCGTTCATTATTTATTGTCATCAAATATAAAACTAAAGACATTTCTTTCAGCCACCAATTCGTTGCCGTATATTCGACACAAATATTAGGGTATCTTAATTTAAGTAACGTGGGCCTGGTTTTCGAATATCGTAAAATTTCAGGGCCATACACTGCGTGGTTATAGTTTTGCTCCAACCCCACAGGTTTGTTCATTTCCCACATCGTCATTACTAACTGTAGGAGAATGAAAATGGAATAGATTAGTGTTTGGTCGACAGCTTAAGGTTTATACAAATTTTAATGCAAATCGGTTACTACTGTAAAAGTTGGAATGGCGAAACAAAGAGCAGACATTCTCATTAGCAATCCCCCCCGTGAGGAAGGGTCATACTTCCTCCCACCGGTATTCGAATAAATAATTCCAGTGTTCCTGCTGGTAACCATGTGCGTGTCTTACACCACTTCATCAGCGTCGTCGGTATGAATCTTAGTTCTGATCATTCCACTCAACTCTAATACTTTTTTTTCTGTGAAACTTTTTTTTTGACATTTAGGCCTAGTTCAACTTCCAAGTACATTTTGAAGTGCACTGTGGTATTCCTACCCTGCTGTTTAGTGTAGCTGATTTTACAGCTATAATTTAATTTATGAAAAGAAATTTTTATATCTACTGAACTCTTGTACCGTCCGTCATGAGAGTCTTAATCGTTATTGTCTACGTGACCTTCTTGTGCTCCCTCCAAGGGGACAGAACTGTTCCTAGAGCTGGTGCATTTGAATAACGGCAGTTATTTGTTCTAGCGACATTCTGATGCTCTTCACAATGTTTAAACACTCGTTTCGAGTACAGGAATCTTTCGAAACGTGTAGGGGGATTCTTCCACGCATTTCAGGACACTCGTCTATCAGCGTAGCCGTAGTATCTGTGGTACGTTTGGTATTTAATTTTACAGAGGAAAGAATAATTTTTATTTTAATTCAATTGTATATGCAAAACTGGAAAAAAAAATTTTATTTAAGGTGGAATGGAATTTGTCTTTTAAACATGTTGCAGTTATTTGTTCGAACATACGCTTTTTAAGAAATTCACCAAAATGTAATTAGACTTAACCTGAAATTATGGTTATTTTAAAGGCCACATTGACGGTTTCCCTTTCAACTTACAGTACAAAACCCTTAATATGGTATTTGATCGAAAATCTTTGGGCAGCTGAGAAGATAAAACACGTGAAAAAAACTGATGTGCACAGATGTAGACCTTTCACCTCCCCAGTAGGTCCTTAGTTCATGCACAGAAACTACGAAAGTGGACATGCAATTTATTGACTCTTATTTCGGGGTGTGAAAAATTAGCTGTGACAGTTGCTTAAATCGTGACATAAAAAAAAATGTTACCAAGAATTGTGACGTTAATTGCAAGGCAACACCACGCTCACCACACATGTGAGAAGCGAGAGTTGTGGAAACGCCTGTCACACATATACGTCCTAATACGTATCTGTCGCAATTTTACCTTAATCTACATGAGCAGGCAATCTTTTTCTTGTTAAACGGTACGTATGCGAACGGTCTGCGTTAACCATTGTTGAGGAATAAAAATTGTTCACATGTATTGAGCCATACTACAGATGTATTGTGTAGTATATAATTAGTCTATGCAACTCTGTTTATATTATTGCCATAGCAGGAATGAAATCCGACACGAACTGGTATCGGAGCTGAACATTATTACATTTCTTACTGAGGACAGCCAGTTTTCGTTAGTGATTTAAACCGTGGATTTTCCAAATATGAAACAGGAACTCAGACCACTGAAATCCGGTTTTCCTTAAGGTTTGGAGCAGGCAATATCTGCATCGAAGATTGTAACAGGTTTCTTATATTGCGCCGTACCTCTGATCGCTGAAATTTGGTGGAGTCAAAACAAGAAATTTTAGTTTGTACTGTTACTTATTCGCTTCCAATTAAATTTCCCTTGTAAGGAATACAATTCCACAGAACGACTGGAAACCATTAAGCGTCAAAATATAATGCTGATAACTGTGAAATCGCAATCCTTACCATACACACTGACCAGACCTGCTGAATGACCCAACTTGTTCTAAAGCAAAATGCGTACTTCTTGAAAACAGCCTACAAGCGAGAGTCACTAAGGGATTCCAGTGCGTCACTATTCTTTACGACAGAAAATGAATTTATCACACCACGGATAAGAATATGGTACATAAATGGAAGGCTTAAGAGCGTAGTTTTAGTTCGCAGTTTCATTATGAAAGGCAGCCGGCTTAGCGTAGTCTGTGTAATGACTAGACTACTTGCTGGCTAACCGAGGAATCACGGTTCATATCCCGGCTTTGGCAAGATGTTTTTCTCTTTTATAAAACGTCCAGACCAGCCCTGGAACCCACCAACCCTCCTGTTCGTTGTGTATCAGGGTAAAGTAGATGGGGGCACGAAAGTGTCCACTCACCCCTATCTAATGCAGAGTTTCAGAATGAGTGGAGCCCTATCTCCATTCCCCCGCGTGAATTCATCGCATGCAAAGGGACAACTTTCCCTTCTTTACGTCATTAACACTTGATGACTGTATACCTAAGAGTAAATGACAGAAAGTGCACTCAACGGTTGATATGTGTTGTTGTTGATGACCTTGTTATAATGAGATTTAAAACTGAGCACCTACCCACAGAGGGGAAAGTCTCGAAAGGTAAAGACCACCAACACCCATTTTGCTTTTCCTTCCACACCTCATGGGGCGGCTGCGATATGCTGGCACAAAACTTTGGGCGAAAATTGTCGAGAAAGGCGCCCATTATGGAAGTGTAGGAGTGAATCAGAGGTTAAGAATTTAAAGAATCTTACAGATATGATGGTCTAGACTTCTGCGTCCACCTGAACAAAATTCACTCACCCTGAAGAAGGACACAACGCATTCCTCCCAAACGTCGGTACAGGGTCCCTATATTCAACGGTGTCAAAAACCAGAAGACCATAATGTGAGCATCAGCATGAAAATCTGAGAAATGAGAGAATGGATTCTGTTGGCTCAGGGACAGGGCCCAGTGATCGGTTTTTGTCAACACGGGAATGGGTCCGTATAAAAGGAGGGAAATTCAATGACTAGCTGGACAACTATCAGTCTATCAAGAAAAATATTATTCCACAATGCTGGTTATTTAATCGCTAGTGCAGAGTTGAAATACTCGTATCACACTCGCATCTCATCCCTATGTGTGCAGTATCATAACCTTTACCTGCAGTTATACTCGTCGCAGTAACAAACATTCTTATTTTCTCTCTCTCTCTCTTTTATTCACGATATCACCTAGTCTTAGGAGAGTAACTAGGTATTTTATTCTGACCTAAATTGCTACGTTGTCAATTTGCTGCAGGTGTCGCCCAACGGTTCAGCTTGCTTTATTCTGGCTCCTCATTCATGAGGTTTCGAAGTTACACACAACGACGCACCGCAGTCGGTAGGGTTTCCCTGGACGAGGGGCCAGCTCGTCACAGACACCTCTACCTTACAACACCCACAACA
>Ga0131853_10002921_pt1:0-10000 | contig 30662 bp, 23 predicted proteins | sample TergutLab28metaG_FD_92764 | JGI IMG/M metagenome (GOLD analysis project Ga0131853, IMG submission 92764) | Labiotermes labralis P1 segment gut microbial communities from Petit-Saut dam, French Guiana - Lab288 P1 (version 2) (version 2) | ecosystem: Host-associated > Arthropoda: Insects... | reverse complement strand
GTCCGTGCATGTGCTCACGATATTATTTCTTTTTATGTTATTATTATTATCATCATCATCTCCTTTATGTACTAAGCAGGGTATTTATACTTATATTCCTAAGACAAACTATGTCCCTAAGGAATACAGTGTTGCAGCTATTCTGTTGTTACTATTCATGGTGCGTATATCGTTAGTTTCAGTGTTGAATCTATTGCATTATTACATTAGTACTTTCCGAAGTATGTGTGCAGTGCCCAATATGGCTCTTTTCTGTAGTTCCTTGACTTCAGTTTTCCTGGTATTTTGCTCATGTATTTTCTGAATGATTTTGAAATAGTCCCAGTCGCCCCTATTATTACTGGTATCACCTTTGTTTTTAAATTCCACATGCGCTGTGTTTCTATTGTAACGTCTTTATATTTTAGAATCTTCTTGGCTTCTTTTTTATCACATTTCTGTCTTCTGAGATTCCAACGTCTATTAACATGCATGTTCCCTTTTCATTATCACGAAGTATGTCTGGTTTTTTGTTGGGGATAGTTCTGTCAGTTTGTACTTTATTATTATTATTGACAATTAATCTGTATAGGGTCTAGATTAAGTGTTGGGCGGCCGGGAAATCGGTGTTCGATTGCGAAAAGAGGAAAGGGTTTTTTTTTAAAAGATTATTAACTTCCTGGACTTTGTCCAACGTCTTGCGTTTTAAAATGAATGAAAGTAATAAACAATAAAACACTATGTTTCAGCGACAGGATCTGCCCCACTGTACCCTGACTAGTTCTGGGATCCAGTCTGTCGTCTATACAATGGGCATGGAGGCACTATACCGCGAAGCTAAACTACTGGGGCGTGAAACTGAACACTCACTTCCGTTTGGTGTCGGGATTAAGAATGCGTGTAGACATACTATTACTTCCTCGCTACACCTTTATGACACGGTGCTTAATTAGACACAGGAACAACATAGGCCTACCGTGTCAATTCATTCGCAGTGGCTTTATGTTCGGAGCCCTCGAAGGCAGTTCAAATCTACACTGCGTTACTTTTATCAGACCCAGAAACTTGCAGGGCTTTCTACAGCAATTGAGTGCAGGACTTGCGAAAACTCCCGATCTTTACCTGGATATCCTTGAAATAAAATGCACGGAGATATTATGAATCTGTTTTATGTTCGGAGACGAATAATGACCTCTTGTTGCATTAAAAATTGCCAACAGCATATTAGTGCCTTGCATTCTGAAACCGAAAATGGTTAGCAAACAACAGACCTGAGACTGAGAAGTGGGGAACACTGTGTTAAGGGGTTTTATATAATGGACCAAAAATTTGGCGAACAATTCCCAGGTGCCAGGTCGCCTTGACGACTATGTTTTGAAGGTGGTTGCCTATTATTTGTGGATCATCAACATGGAGCTTGCTTCATGTCATCCTTCTGGAGCCTTAATTTTTTGTGGTGGCTTGTAGATTTCCGGAAATTTTGCATACCCATGTGCTAAAAGGAATTAAAATTGTATTTGGAAATTTGACTTTTCAGAGTGACTTACTCGGAACAGTATAATTTAAAAACCAAATATAAGTATAATAATGAAATACACACCAGGATCATAGACTGAACATTTTATTTCCTGATGGCTTCACGTTTCTCTGTGCGATAAGGTGACACAAAGCAGAGCGCCACTGCAGATTATCGCATCAGGTAAGCTTCAATACACGCTTTCTGTTGGGAAGCGTATAAAAGTCTGTTATTTGCTTAACGGTATGTACAAGTTCTCGAAAGATCTGCTAGAATGTATTGACATCTCCTCACTTTGGGGACAGGTAACAGACAGTAGAGTCGTGAAGGTAAAGGAGTGGAAAATTGATATGCTCACTGCATACTGACAAAATAACACATTCACATAATTATATACTTTCTATTGCATGTAGCTTTCAGATAGCGCGCACATGATTGCTGTGTCTTGAAGTGTCAGAATGGCTTTAGCAGTTACACGGTTACAGTAGAGATGTCGAATTGTGGAATCGTGGTTAAGTCTAGGCTTATTTGTCGAGATTGTGTTTGTTACTGAGGTGCACAAGGTCAAATGAAAGTACCTATAGTCAAGCTATAGAGCAAGTTATATTTCAGGTTCTGACGACAGTGGCTATCAACGATATTCGTCTGTCGTGATGACGGAGGCAGCAGGTTTCACAACAACGTCGGTGCACTTCTACCGGACTTAACAGAATCGTAATCTAGAAGTCAGAAATCTTCACTAATGAACAGATTTACTCCATGATGTCGAAATGTTGTCGAAAATATAGTAATCGCCAAGTTAAAAAAAAGGACTTTGTTAATTATGTTCAATATAATTTTGAAAAAGCCCACCACGCTATTCTGCAGCCCACATTTTCAAAATATGTGAACATGAATATCTAACTCCACAGCGTGTCTAAATTGCATGAGTAGAAATAATCAAACAAGTAATCAAAACTTCTTGTACAAAGTGGCGGTATCTTGTTGAATATTGTAATAAATTTGTGTATGTTATAATGCTAAAACTCTCAGAATCCTCTATCTGTGCTCTTTGCTAATTGCTAGACACCAACTCTCACATCTGCAAGGATTTTATAATGTCACAGAGGACTAAATCGTAATCTAGTGCAGAATTTTAGTGACTTTTGATAACAAGAAGGAATAAATTGTACATATTTTTTCAAATAATTTTCATTTTAAATGTGAACATTCTATGAGATCTCCCATCGAAATCATTGCCCTAAAATACTTCACACCCCTGCCATAATAGAGTTCAAGAGATATTCCTTATTTTGCCAGCGATGGGCGTACGTAGCTTATAAAAACTGGAGATATATATATATATATATATATATATATATATAGATGTAAAATATTAAATAAGTGTTTTACGATTATATTTCACATGTTATTACACCATGTGTGCTTAATATATAGAAAATGTTCCTTTTTCGGGTAACCACACAGTTAAATTTTGTCCCTGTGCACACCTTGAGGGTATATGTGCGAACAGAGGTACGGCTGCTATCTGCGGTAATCTCAGCACTAGATGTTTGCATGTCCTGTGTGATACCGAAAATTGAACGTATAATAAGACACTTTCACCTCTGTTAAGTAGTGAAATTAAACTAATTATAATGAGAAGGTTTATTTCATTATTAAGCCCAGACAAGAAGGACAGAATAGTCACTTATTTCCAAATCTCGCCCTAAAAAATGCATTCCTTTACGCCGAAACTACCTTGAATTGTGACTCAGCTGATCTGGTTTGCGGTGATGTCAGATTTATCAAGGAGTGTTCGGCCTTGGTTGTGGATAAATTTCACCTCTGCATAATAACCCGGACAGAAGTGACAAACTGTACAATCCTGTATTTTATACTCTTGTGAATATGTATTTGTCAGAAACCAAGAAATAAACGCTTCCTCCTTCCCTTCTTCTTATTTTCCTCCGCCTCTTCTCCTCCTCCTCCAGCATTGCAGCCATTAACCTTTGCCCTTGTCTTTCAACATGACATTTGCCCTTTCTTTTCTCTCAAAACCTCTCGCTTTACTTGGTTTTACACCCATGTACTTCAAGTCCATTTGGAAATCATCCATCCACCGTAATCTAGGAATTTATTTTTCTCCCCCCTCCTGGTTTGTCTTCCAGTAACTTCTCTCCTCTCCTTTCATCATTCATTCTTACAACATGCCCAAGCCATTTCCATGTACATACTTCAATTTCGATTGCAGTATCTGGAGATTAAAATTTGTCGTAAACTTGTTGAATCGTTTTTATTCTCCAGTAACCATTCTAATATGTTGGCCCATATATTTTTCGCAAGATTGAAGAAATAACCAAGAAAAACTAAATTCCAATGGACTTGAACTCAACATCTTCCCAGTAAATTTAATCTTTGAAAATGCACAGGGTGTGAATCAATTAAGTACCTAAAGCTTAGGTTTTGATTTAAAATATTTCAGTTATATCTGTGGCATAAGTGTTCCCTCCGCGACGCCCATTCCACTATAAAATGCTGCCGCAAGACTTACGCCTACTTGTACGAGACAGCCTGTCTCTGCGTATGACTAGCATGCCTTTGCAGTAAGACTAGAATAGCCCACAGTACCACAATTTTACAAATGTAAGGCAAATTTGACGTTCATAGGGCCGTGCATCGTAATATATTTCTATAGTAAAACCAACTAGATGCACCAATGGCTCAAATTTATTTTATTTTGGGATAACTCTACATGTTTCGGACACTCCTTCCGTCCATCATCAGGAGTTCACGACTGTACATACAGATACTGCGGTCTGCTTGCTAGCAAGCAGACAGCAGATCTGTTTGACATTTGCCTGTTGCTGTATGTACAGTCTTGAACTCCTGATGATGGACGGAAAGACCGTCCGAAACATGTAGAGTGTTACTGCAAATAAAATAAATTTGAGACAATGGTGCATCTGGTTGGTTTTACTATAGAAGTATAGAAATAAGGCAAATGTTCCTTATACTGTGTAACTATCGGGTGTACGTCTCGCTAACGTCGATGGTGATGCAGTATTTTCATGACCAGTTTCGTAGTGTTATGTCTTTAATTGAAAGCAGCAGACATGGCGCTTGCCTATCACTGTACCTCTAAAAACTGAAATCATGGGTTCGAATCGCTCTTGAAGCACAGATTGAAGGGCGCCGGCAGCGAGGTGAAGTTTTGTGCACTGGCACCACCTTGGGATTTTTAAATAATTTATTTTTCAATTGTTCGTTCACAAATCTGGTCGCTTTCCATAATAGGCAATGTACATCACTTTGCAAACATTCTTACCGCCGCTGATGTACAGGCGTATTTTCTTATTCGTTTTCTCTCTTTATGTTACACTGTGCAGGCAGGGAGAGACTTAACGATGGGCCGAAACCCCTACGGTGAATTTTACCAGACGAATGCAAACAAGACTCAGAAATTTGGAAGCGGAAGGTTCCGGTGTCATTGGGCTGTAGCTCCATACAATGCAAAGGTAAAATTAACCCTTTAACAGGGCATGAAGGCCCAGAGGGGGAATAGAAGTGCTCTACTCCTTCTTTAACATCGGCGCTAGGTGGGGGTGGGTGGTCAGCGCCACCACCTGACAGCTTTACTCACGGGAGAGAAACCCAGTACACATTTTACACGAGGCTAGGTTGGCCCCAGGGTCTCTCTGGGCGGGTGCGGAAAATCTCGCCCCCCCAGCAGGATTCGATTCCCGGACCGTCAAGCCCGTACCAAGTAATGTAGCTCCATACAGATAGGTAAATCGATAGACGTCTCCTGTCGTAGCTTTCAACACTTGTGTCAATAATCCAACAGTAATGCAGTTAAATGTTTCAGTTAATTTCAGGCAGCTGAACTGTTGTGGATTTAAAGTAGCCAGATCGAAGTTCTCTATCCACTACTTTTTCCAATGAACAGGAACTGATAACAGGTTGTTCAACTTTTGGTATAGGGGAAAATAAAAGTCAGTACAAAAAGAGAAACCGGATAGGCGCATGTAGTTGGTCTGCAAGATAAACAAAACTTAAATTTTGCCATCTGCATTTGATATATTTAACAAACGTCGGTGGCCTTCTGTCCCTGGTTCTCATCTCCAGCCACGACTATACAATTTCGAACCGACCCCAAGCCATTTGATTCCTTATGACCCTTTCAGTTTAATATGTAAAACGATTAATAATATGGAGAAAGCGAGGAGAATCGGAAGAGACCGACAAGGAAACACAGCAGAAATCAGGACATAGAGAAATTTAATTTACTGAATTCAAGTGAGCGTTGTGTATGATGATGATGATGATGATGACGACGACGACGACGACGACGACGACGACGACGACGTTGTTGTTATTGACGGTGATAAATAACTATGTAATTTATAATTTTGTACGTTACTCGTAATGCTTATTAAGTGCACAAGATTTTTGCGCCTTTTAAACATCTGAAGTTTAGATCATCATAAACGTACATTTCTGAAGTATGATATTCGAGTAACGATATCTATTGTTCTTCACCAGGCTTCTTATTACAATACGCCTTTGATGTTAACGAAATTTCTTACTTACTAAGGCTCTTATGAATATATATTGCCGCTGGCCATGTTGACATTATTTAGCGCCGTTGATACGTTGAATGGTTGGCTGATGTCACCGGCTCACATATGTAGCGACTGAGTCTAGAACAGTATACGGTTGCCTAATCAATATATATAAACGGTGGAGAATGACGTATTAAAGTGGAGAAAGGGCGGATCGTTCATCATTTAAAGCTGGAAGAATATGTTTTGCGTAAAGATTTGCGCCTTGTTACAAGATCGTCGTCTGTCTTAGTATATTACGATGGGTTGGCATTTGAAATGCGCGAAAATAAAATGTCTGTTTGGTACGCGTTCATTGAAACAACGTAACCATGACTACACTGCACCCAGCACAGGGTTCTTGCTGTACTATTTTACGAGTTTCAAATTTTTTTCTCAAATTTCATCTTGTTTATGGAGTTTTGGGCAGTTATTTCGGCCCTTTGGTTGTATTCTGCCATACCCAGGCACTTAAAATCGGGCCCACTTTCCACTGCATGTCAAATTCCGGCATGAAATATGAGAGAAGTCGCTGCACGTTTGGTAACTCTCCAATCACCATCCCTGTCCCTCATTCGCACGTTGAATGTAGACATCTCAATCAGAGCGCAACCAATCTAAACTAATTTCACAGCCTCTTTGCCACTTCAACAGTGTCTCCATGAAACCTTAACCTTCCATTTGTACGTCATCGCAGGGCATCTCATTTTATTATTTATGACTTATTTTAGACCCCATCGTCGCTTGCAGTTTATAAAAAACCACTGCGTTTTGGAAAATATGTTGTGCATTTTGTGAAATATGACCATGGAATTAGATTATCTGTGTCTAAGGTTGGGAACACATCCAATTTTCCGAAACGAAGTGGTTTCAGTAAACTGGGACGAAGGACAAAGTGCAGCTCTGGTGTGAAATATAATGTCACGTCATCGGCAAGAACTTGAAACGTATCTCAGTTCAGTGCCTGCTGAATGAATAAGAATCATGCACGAATTTGATTGTGTCAGTTTTCAGATGATTATTTATCATCTGTAACGTCTCTGTTCTTATAATTTAACACGCTACACGTTTACTGCTGGGCCTATGGAGAAATTATGATATTGTAACGTCAGTTTGTTATACATTGTGGGCGTAAATGTTGGTTTCTCGCTGCAATGGAATAACTTAAATGGAGAATGAGAACGTAGTTCTGATGTTTTTATTTGGAACTAAAGTGGAGGAGTAAGAAGGGGATGTGAAATGTAACCTAACTGGGAGTTTCAAAGCTATGTTCTTTGATTATTATGAGGGTAATGAAATCAAGGAGGATGGGATAGGCTAGATGATACAAATAATATGCATGGAGGAGATGAAAAGTGAATGGTTAGTTTGAACCGGAAAGCCGGAGGGGAAGAAATATCTACGGTAACCCAGACATAGTTGTGGAGGATAATATTAAAATGTATCCTATGTACGTAGGGTGTAAGGGTGTTGCCTGGATGGTATCTCGCTCAGGACGGGGTCCAGTGACTGCTTATTGTGAAAACGATAAGACACTTTCGGTTTCCATAAAGATGAGGAGTTTCTTGACCATTTGAGCGACCACACTTGTCAAGAAGGATTCTGCAAGCGTGAACTAAATTTTCCTCACGCCAGTTTCACTTTGCGTGTGTAATTCCTTTTCATTTAACATGACACTGCAATTAACAGCGGCTTCACACAAACCGCACTGGTCAGTCAGTCAGTCAGTCGGACAGTCACATGTGCCAGCTCTCCGGCGATTCCATTCTCAGTATCGGAGTAAGCTAGACGAGTGTTACCCTTATTCCAACCGTGTTCCGAGGAACCCTGGATTCCCTGGGCGACTTTCAGGAGTTCCGTATGCACCTCCTTTTTAAAATTAAATTGGTTAATATCACTCACACAATGGAATTCTTTATTTTTCTTCCAGTCTTTTTTACATAAACAGCTCTGCGTTTATTTGTAGTGTAACTCTCCAATATAGTTTTTTTCCTTATAAATGTGTGTAAGTATTATAAAGCTTTATGTTTTAAAAAAATTATTTCATTTTTTTGCCCGAAAAGAACTTCTACTTCACAGCGGTTCCGCGAAAGTACAGATCTAGTGAAAAGGGTTCCACAGATATTAGGAGTTGGAAGACCGGTGCATTAGACGGATTCGTGACAGATGACGGAGCTGCACTTGTTCGTAAGTTAAAGGGACTGTCGCATGTATACAGAAACAAAACATAGTTCCGTTGACTGACCATTTGCTATCCTGAATGATTTTTTCGCTATATTTTTCAGTACCGCCAAACAAATGCTCCGATTAGTCACAACCGCATCCTTCTACCTACTTTCCAGTTCCCATTCACGGGTCAGCCTACCATTGACGCTAAAAATAATCTGAGATTCTGAGAGCCTCATAAAACGAACCACGCACAGCATTTTCAGACTAAGTTTTCCACAGCACGAAGTTCTCAGCATAAGTTTACCAGGATATATTTACTAGGCCCTAGCTTTCCCTTGATAATTAACCTGCCAATAAAATTTGTTAATTACCAACCATATTGGTGTCACTTTTCGCTTTATCGTGCATGTGCTTACGTGTACGCCAAGCCCTTGCGGTTGAGCCCACGTGATTCACCCATTCATTCTGCCATCGCCTACGTAAATTTGTGTCGTGCCATGGAGAGAGCCGGATGTTCTGTAAAGTGGGTCCAGTGGCTGTGAAGACAACGTGCTGGGCAGCATGCAGCAGAGAGGCGAGTGAAAAGATTCAAGTCTTCTGGGATGTTAGGCCATGTCGACTGTTCAAGCAGTCCAGACTTGATTATTACCCTTACCCACGTTGTATGCCACCCGAATGTGCATTACCGCTTTCACAACAGCCAGCCGTTGGACATTATCTTGAGCCAGATGAATCCAGTCCACCCCTTCACACCCTATTTACTTACACATTGCCAGTTTTAATATTATCCTCCTAGCTATGTCTAGATCACCGAGGATATTTCTTCCTTTTGGGCTTTCCTACTTAAAATGTGTGTACATTTCTCTTATCTCTTATGCGTGCTACGTGTCTCATCTAGCCTGTTTTATCCATTGTGATTTGATTGCCGTAATACTAGTAATCGGGTAGCATAAATTTTGAACCTTAAAATTTTGAAATATTTACCATTCTCTTATTATTTTCTCTCTCTCTTAGTTCCAAACGTAAACATCAGCATTTTGATCTGTCTCAGCTTAACTTCCCTTAGGGCGAGGAACCAAGATTTTCACGGCCCTTAGAAACATCCGTGAATATTTACCAGTCTGCGCGGCATAATATTCCAGAAGAATTAGTTGTTCAGAAAAAAAAAGGAAGAAAAAAAAGGACGTACATTAAGCTTTTTCTGAAGCCAAGTTTAAAAATATAGTTACTACATCGAAGAAAACTCTGTATCACCATTACGGAGATCAACCGATGATAATCGCGTGAAACTTAAACACAAGGTGTGCCCAAAATGCGGGTATTTTTAATGTTAAAGCCACTGGCACATGTCATGTCTTTAAGGAAATAAGAATAACATTAAATGACAGATGCACGTAAGGAAAGCTTTTCGTAACTAACATCGATATAATAAAATCTGGTTCACCCGGTACCACACGGAGTTGTCGAGTCAAGTGTATGTTAGGAGCAGTAGACATCGGATATGGACAAACAGTAGCTGGAGACCCACACAAGACAGCAGCGAGCAGACATACTAGAGCTGCACTCCCAGGATAGCGCACATTACAGATCCCCCCCCCCGTGCCCCCTATATATAGCATATAACAAACATCACAGATGCTGAGATCTCACCATCGTGACATATCCATACCAATCCTGTAAAGCAATACCATCATACTTTCGGATGTAAACCTGATGATGGTCACATTAGGCCGAAACATGTAGTTTACTTCAT
>Ga0131853_10002920_pt1 | contig 30663 bp, 28 predicted proteins | sample TergutLab28metaG_FD_92764 | JGI IMG/M metagenome (GOLD analysis project Ga0131853, IMG submission 92764) | Labiotermes labralis P1 segment gut microbial communities from Petit-Saut dam, French Guiana - Lab288 P1 (version 2) (version 2) | ecosystem: Host-associated > Arthropoda: Insects >... | reverse complement strand
TGGTTCTAGTATGGTTCTAATGAGTCTGATTTTGCCCCATTTTTGATGGGTTTTCGATCTAATAAATCTTGAATTTTCAATGGGTTGAGCAGGTTGAACTCTGAATAAATTTGTGGTATACTAATACATAGAAAAACTGTGCGTTTTCGTGTATTTTTTCACAATTTACGCCTGATTGCTTATACTTTAGGAGGACAAATCAATGGATCAACTTTTTCCAAAACACGACCTCTCACCCGCATGGGCAGGTTTCCATATGGGCATTTGGACAGATGAGGTAAATGTACGCAATTTCATTCAAAAAAACGTATCCCCTTATCACGGCGACTGGGATTTCCTTGCAGAGGCGACAGATCGGACGACAACTCTTTGGGGGAAGGTTTGCGAATTGCTCAAAGAGGAAAATCGAAAAGGTATTTTAGACGCAGAAACGAAAAAGCCGTCTACCATCGTGTCCCATGGGCCAGGGTATATTGACAAGGATCTGGAACAAATTGTCGGCGTACAGACCGATGCGCCCCTGAAGCGGGGGATTATGCCAAAGGGCGGCGTCCGTGTGATTAAGAAAGCGCTGGAGTCTTACGGATACGAGCTTGATCCCATCACGGCAGAGATTTTCAAGGAGTACCGCAAAACCCACAATGACGGCGTGTTTGACGCCTACACGGAAGACATGAAAAAAGCCCGGGCAACAGGTATCATCACGGGATTACCGGACGCATACGGACGAGGCCGGATCATCGGGGACTATCGCAGACTTGCCCTCTACGGCACAGACTTTCTAATTGCGGACAAAAAGACACAACGCAAACGTATGGATCTGCCGAATCTGTATCGGAAACACACCCTGATCCGCGAAGAACTCAATGAGCAAATCCGCGCACTGGACGAACTCCGTGAGATGGCGGCATCTTATGGCTTTGATGTGAGCAAACCCGCGCAAAATGCGAAAGAGGCCATCCAGTGGACATATTTTGCCTTCCTTGCCTGCACAAAAGAGCAGGACGGTGCGGCAATGAGCTTAGGGCGTGTGTCCACTTTCCTTGACATCTATATTGAGCGCGATCTCCAAAACGGTGTAATCTGTGAATCAGAAGCCCAAGAACTGATGGATCACTTTGTTATGAAACTCCGCCTGATCCGTTTCCTCCGGACACCGGACTATAACGCCCTCTTCTCCGGGGACCCCACTTGGGTTACAGAGGCAATCGGCGGGATGAGTGAAAGCGGGAAGACGCTAGTAACGAAGAACTCCTTCCGCATCCTCCACACCCTATACACCTTAGGACCCGCTCCTGAGCCGAACTTGACTGTTTTGTGGAGCATTGATCTCCCGGAACATTTTAAGCGTTTCTGCGCTAAGGTTTCCATTGATACGAGTTCCATTCAATACGAAAACGATGATCTCATGCGGGGGTACTGGGGGGATGATTACTCCATCGCCTGCTGTGTATCTGCCATGCGTACTGGGAAGCAAATGCAGTTTTTCGGTGCGAGGGCAAACCTCGCGAAGGTGCTCAACTATGCCATCAACGGCGGACGAGACGAAAAGACAGGAGAACAAATCGGACCTCTGTTCGCACCCGTTACCTCAGAGTATTTAGATTACGAAGAGGTCTCTGAGCGCTTTGACCAAATGCTCGAATGGCTGGCACGACTCTATATCAATACCTTAAACGTGATTCACTATATGCATGACAAGTATAACTATGAGCGCCTCCAAATGGCGCTCCATGATCTCAAGATTCTGCGTACCATGGCATGCGGCATTGCGGGACTCTCCGTTGTGGCAGACTCTTTGTCAGCGATTAAGTACGCAAAAGTACGCACGATCCGGAACGAAGATGGGCTTGTGGTTGACTATGAAGTAGAAGGAGATTACCCGGCCTTCGGAAACAATGATGAGCGCGTGGATAAGATTGCCTATAATGTTGTGCGCTTGTTTATGGAGAAGTTACAGAAGCAACACAGCTACAGAGACAGTATGCCAACACTCAGCGTGCTGACCATCACATCTAACGTGGTCTACGGTGCGAAAACAGGAGCAACCCCAGACGGACGGAAAGCGGGTGAGCCATTTGCGCCGGGTGCAAACCCCATGCACGGACGGGATAAAAAGGGTGCGGTGGCCTCTATGGCTTCTGTGGCGAAACTGCCCTATGCCTACTCTCTCGACGGGATTTCCTACACCTTTTCCATCATCCCGGGAGCCATTGGGAAAACGGAAGAGGATAGACAGAATAACTTGGTTGGGCTCCTAGATGCGTATTTCAACGACAATGGACATCATATTAACGTAAACGTTTTTGACAAAGAGACCCTCTTAGACGCCATGGAGCATCCGGAGAAATATCCCCAGCTTACAGTGCGTGTGTCTGGCTATGCGGTTAATTTCATCAAACTCACGCGGGAACAGCAGCTTGACGTGATTCACAGAACCTTCCACGAGAGGATTTAAGCGTTTGAATTTACAAGGCAGTGTACCATATGACGGCAAGGTTCAGGGCTATATCCATTCCGTCGAAACCGGCGGGATGGTGGATGGCCCTGGAATCCGCTACGTGCTCTTTTTTTCAGGCTGTCAGCTTCGCTGCAAATACTGCCATAACCCGGACACTTGGAAGCTCCGGGATGGAGAGCTTGTCTCTGTGGAGCATGTCATCCATGACATTCGGCAGTATCAATCCTATCTGCGCTTCTCCGGCGGCGGAGTAACTGTGACAGGCGGCGACCCTCTGATGCAGCCCCATTTCCTGGTGGAGCTTTTAAAGGCTTGTAAAAATGAGCAGCTCCATACGGCGCTGGATACCGCGGGCTTTGCCTCTGCAGAAGTTGCCGCGCGGGCACTTCGGTATACGGATTTGCTGCTTTTAGATCTCAAGTCTTTTAACCCTGTCACTTACAAGGATCTGACAGGAGTAGAGCTTGCACCGACTTTGGAATTTCTGCGCCGATCCCAAAACATGGGTGTCCCGGTGTGGATCCGCTTTGTTTTGGTGCCGGGATTGACAGACGGGGAAGAAGACCTCCGCGCCATGGCGGAATTTTTGCGCGGATTTCCGAATATTGAGCGGATTGAAGTGCTGCCCTTCCACAAGCTGGGAGAGTATAAGTGGGCAGAGCTTGGTCTGATCTATACCCTAGCAGATGCAGAGCCGCCGTCTCAGGAGCAGCTTGCCCGGGTGCGAGAGATTTTGACACTCAGGTAGTTTCTTATTTGGAACATGACATACTGTTGTCGTGTTTCGTGTGGTATGCTGGTTCAAAATACAAATTCGGAGGCGCAAGATGGAACAGACAAACTATCAATTTGAAGATTTTCTCATGAGTGTAGACGATGCATACAAAGACTTTGTTTTGACAGTGCATGAGAGATTGTTGCAAGAAGGATGCAAAGTCAAGATTGCATCTTCAAAAACAAACCTATTTTCAGTGAAATACACACAGGGCAGAAAGGGTGTTTTCAACTTCATGCTTCGCAAAAGAGGCATGAAGGCCAGTGTGTATGCCGCCAATTTTGCAGCGTATCCTGATGTGTTAAACAGCTTGCCTGAAAGCATGGTACAGCAAATCGCCAAAACATCGGCCTGCAAAAATATGGCTGATCCGCCAACCTGTTGGGACGGATGTGTCGGATATGACATTCACATCGGGGATGAGCAGTATCAAAAATGTAAATTCAGTTGTTTTCAGTTCGATGTTAATGCAGAGAGTGTACCCTTTTTGCTCACGCTGCTTGAAAGTGAACTCAAAGCAAGGAAAGAAGCCTGACTATATAATCTGAAAGAAGAACCTGTATGCAAGCTTGCATACAGGTTCTTCTATTTCCACCGGATACTCTGATGAGCTTGTTCAAAAAAATTTTAAAATCTATTGACAAATAAGTGGAACTCAAATATAATAATGATTATCATTATTGAAAAGGAGAATAACAATGGAAAACAACATGTACAGATCAATCGTAAATCTAGACTTTCAATACGCACACCGGTTTATGAACTGGCCATGTGAAGCAAAGCATCTGCATGGTCATTCGGGTCTTCTGACAATTGAGCTGGAAGATATGGTAGATCCTGTGACAGGATTTGCACATGCATGTAAAGAGGGATTCAAGAAGACATGGGAAGTGCTTGACCACTTCCATCATGCAACGCTGTTCCAAGAAGGCGATCCGCTTCTGGGTGTAGTTTTAGAGACGTACAAAAAGAATGGTATTGTGAATGATCCGGAGCACTGCGTCCCTCTGAAGAAGATAGACCACGAGCTTGCTTGGTCATACCCGGAGTATAGAATAGTTGTCACGAAAAAAGTTTCTACTTGTGAAAATCTTTGCGAGCTGTTCTATGAGCTTCTAAAAGATAAGATGCCGATCAAAAAAATTACCATGCGTTCGTCCTTGATGAATGCAGCAAGCAAAGAATTCTAAGGCTGATCAAAAGAGGAGAATCTGTATGCACTATCGCATACGGGTTCTTTTCTTTTGCAAATTGGTAAGGGGAACAAGACACACTGCTGTCATGTTTAACATGATAAGATAAAGAAAACCAATGACAGGAGATATGTTTATGACCGATATAATAATCCGCGATCTGGAAGAAAAGGACTTGCCTGCGTTTCGATCTCTTATTGTAGAAGCATTCGGTGAAGGTTGGAATTTTAGACGCTTTGATCAAAGCAAAGACTTTTTCCAAGCATTGCTGGAGGTCTACCAAAGTATGTTTCTGAATTCCAGCACCTTTGGGAAGGTCGCAGTGCAGGGAGAGAAAGTTATCGGGGCTGTTTTGGCCTCAGTGAAGGGAGAAGCGGAAAAGTTTAGGCTATGGCAAAAAGATGTAGTGCCCAACACACTTACTCTCTTAACTGCTCCAGAAGCTGAACGCAGGGATATTGTAGAACATCTTTCAACTTCATTCGAGGCGATAGGTCAACTTCTTGCAAACAAGCTGGACACATACGATGGAAGTCTAGAATTTATCGCGGTTTCTGAGTCGGGACAGGGGCTCGGCATCGGAAAAGCATTATGGAATGAAGTTTCTGCTTATTTTAAGCAAAAAAATGCAAAATCCATCTATCTGATCGCCGATTCAGCATGTAATCTTGGTTTCTATGAGCACAATGGGTTCTCAAAAGTAGACAGGAAAGAGGCTGTATACCATTATACGACAGGGAAAAGGAAGTTTGACATATTTACATATGAGTATCAGTTTTAGTCATATATCTACCAATCCAAGATCAAAAAGAACCTGTATGCACCTTCGCATACAGGTTCTCTACTTTCTAGCCCTATTACTCAATCATAATCTTCTTCAACACATAGGATTTCACATTCGTCATGTCCTCTAAAGTGCAGCTAATTCCCTCTCGGCTGCCAAGACCAGTCATCTTCGTACCACCAAATGGCTGATCTACATTCCGATAGTTGCCGGAGCCGTTGATTACAACACCGCCGCATTCGATCTTCGAAGCCGCACGGATCGCTTTTGAGAAATCCTTTGTAATCACACCTGCGTGCAGACCATATGGTGTATTATTGGCGATTTCAATCGCTTCGTCAAAGGTGTCAAAGGCGATAATGGGGAAGACGGGGCCGAATACTTCAAGCTCTACAGAGATGTCCATATCCTGTGTCACACCTGTTAGCACGGTGGGTTCGAAATAGGTGGTGTCATAGGCTTTCCCGCCATAGACACACTTTGCACCTTGCGCAACAGTATGGGCGACTTGCTTTGCCACATCCTCTGCGGCTTTTGGATTGATGAGAGAGCCCAGTTCTGTGTCTTCGTTTAACGGACTGCCCAATTTGAGCTTTTTCAGACGGTCGATTACACCGTTGGTGAATTCCTCCAATACAGAAGACTGGACAATAAAGCGCTTCGGAGAACAGCAAGTCTGTCCGGCGTTTTTCAGGCGGCCGGAGACGGCTTCTTCAATCGCAAGATCCATGTCTGCATCTTCAAAGACGATGAAGGGGTCGTTCCCACCCAGCTCAAGTGTTACATGTTTCAGAGTTTTTGCCGCCATTTGCGCCACATGAATGCCAACCTCGGTACTGCCGGTGAAGCTGAGAGCGTCAATGTCCTTTGCTTCCGCCAAGAGATTTCCAATTTTCGCACCGCTGCCGGTGACGAGTTGGAGCACATCTCCAGGGACACCTGCTTCCCAGCAGAGCTCTACGACCCGCATGATGGTGAGGGGATTATCTGTCGCAGGCTTGATAATGACAGCGTTTCCAACTACCAGTGCTGCGGCAACCTTGTGGTAGCAAAGCTCTACCGGATAATTAAAGGGCGTGATACAGGCCACCACACCAAGCGGCTCGTGCTTGGTGAAGATGATGTCTGCCTCAGAACCCGGTTGAAACTCGGACATGGTTTGACCGTAAAGGTGATTTGCCATCTCGGCAAAGCCACGGAAAATCTGGGCAGAACACGCAACTTCGGCTCTTGCCTCGGATATCACTTTCCCCATTTCTGTAGAGAGCGAAAGGGCAAGCTCTTCTAGGTTTGCTTCAATTGCAAGGGCGCACTTTAGCATGATCGCGCTGCGCTCATATTGGGGCAGCACCGAACCCCAAGCTTTTTGCCCAGCTTTTGCGGCACGGATCGCTTCTTGCACATCTTCTTCCGTGGTAGCAGGTACACTGTCAATTCGCTCCTGTGTGGCGGAATTTAGGATGTCGATGGTTTTACCGTCTCTCGCGTCTACGCGTTTTCCATTGATGAACATTTTCATATCATGATTTCTCCGTTTCCCCTGCATAATCAGGAGCGGTCATGTGTGCAGGGATCCAGACCGCCCCAGTTGTACGATTGCCTATTTGCCGATAGAGTTTCTTAGAATGCGGTATCCCAATTGTCTGCTACATTACCAGCATGAACCATACCGGGGGTGGTGAGGATCTGCGATGGGATATTGCGGTTTACGCCTGTCATGTAGTCAACCATAATCTGCATAGCCATTCTGACCAGCTCGATCGGGCTGTTGACGCCGGTGGCGCCGTAGATGCCCTCTTCGATCATTTCAAGTGCGTCACGCATACCATCGATGCCGACGACCAAGACTTCGCCTTCTCTGCCGGCGTTACGGACTGCTGTGATGACGCCCATTGCCATGCCGTCATTTTCTGCGAAGATGACATTGATGTCAGGGGCTGCAACCAGCATGTCTTCTGCGGCTTCCATACCGACCTCAGTGGACCAATTGCCCCAACCCATAGTTTGTACGAGGAAGTTGGTGGAGTTGAAACGCTCCAGCTGACGCTCTGTGAGGCCTTGGATAAAGCCGGTTCTGCGGGCAAAACCTGTCATGTTTCCAGGATTACCAGCCAAAAGGCCGATTCTAACGGGAACATCCATTTGATCTGCAACCCACTCGCCAACTGCACTTCCGAGACCGGTGTTGTTCGACTGGACGATCGTAACAAAAATAGAGGCGGGGTCAACAGATGCATTCAATAGGAACAGCGGGATGTTGTGGCTTGCGATGTACTCAGAAATCGAGATTGTTGCAACTGGATCTTGTGCGTCCATGACGATTACATCAACACCTCTTGCGATGAGGTCTTCTACGTCCATCTGTTGCTGGACAGCGTCACCGCCGGCGTTTAGGGTGATGAGCTCATAACCGAAGTGCGCCGCTTGCTCGTCCATGGTGCGGTTCATGGCGATCAGGTAAGGATTGTGCATGTTCTTGATGGAGAATCCAACTACGAGGTCTGTCACATCTGAAATGACTGCGTGACCTGCTGCCGGGGCTTCTGCCACCGGAGCTGTCGGTGCCGCTGGCGCTGCTGGTGCAGCTGGTTCCGGTGTAGGTGCCGGTGCTTCCGTTGTACAGGCTGCTAGGCCGCCAAGGACGAGAAATGCTGCCAATAGGACTGCTACGATTCTTCTTTTCATTTACTTTTTCCTCCTTAATATTTTAGCATATCGTTAGACCCTGAATGGGTTTGCTAAACCATAGATGATGAAGCGATATCTTTCCCTTTGCCCTTTCTATCCACCTTTTGGAGCAGGATTGCTACGATGATGATAAGTCCCTTGAACACCTGCTGTGGGTAACTAGGCACATTCATTAAGTTCATAATATTTCCGATCATCCCAAGTGCCCAGACGCCCATGAGGGTATTGAGCACCTTGCCGCTTCCGCCTGCAAGACTGGCGCCGCCGATTACAACCGCCGCGATGGCGTCAAGCTCCATGGCTTCCCCAGCGAGGGGGGTCCCCATCCCGACTCTGGAGGCGATGATGACCCCGCTGATTGCCGCAAGGACTGCACTGAGCACATAGACACCGGTTTTATAAAGGTTCGTATTGATACCGGAAAGCCTTGCCGCAGTTTCGTTACTGCCAACGGTCTGTACCAGCCTGCCAAAGGCGGTGTATTTATGTACGAGGGCCAGAATAATGACGATCAGGAAGGCGAACCATACAAGAGTAGGGATGTGCAATATCCCATCCGTTGCAAAACGCTGTAGAATATCATTTCGAATCCGCTCCGGCATCCCCCTTGAGATGATAAAGGCAATTCCCCGGGCAATGGTCATCCCAGCGAGGGTGACAACGAAGGGTGCAAGCTTCCGACCGGCGATCAGATAGCCGGTGATTGCCCCAAATGCGGCAGCGGAGAAGAGAACTAAGATCAAAGTGGTAAAGAGGTTAAATGACCCCAGCAGATGAGCGGTAAAGACAGAAGCCATGGCCACCACAGAGCCGACAGATAGATCAACGCCGCCGGTCATGATGACAAAAAGCATCCCCATAGCGATCAAGGTGGGCGGGGTGAGCTGTCTGAGTAGGTTGAAGATGTTTTGTCTGGTCAGAAAGGCGTCTGATAAGAAACTTGAGACGATGAGCAGGATCAGTACTACAACAATTGCGAGGTTATCTTTTAAGAGTGAACCCCAGTTTATGTTTCGCTTACTTTCCATCTTATTTTTCCCCCACAATCAATTGCATAATGTTTTTTTCCGAGAATTCATCTTTTTGCAGCTCCCCTTTGATGAGACCCTCATTCATAACCAAGAGGCGGTCACACATAGCTAGGAGCTCGACCATCTCAGAGGAGATGAGGATAATTGCATTGCCCTGGGCTGCAAGTTCGTTGATTAAACCGTAGATCTCCGTTTTCGCGCCCACATCAACGCCCCGGGTCGGTTCATCCATGATGACAACCTTTGCATCTGCATTGATCCATTTAGCGATGACGACCTTCTGTTGGTTTCCGCCTGAGAGACTAAACACATTGGCTTCCACACTGTCTGTCTTAATCCGCAATTTGTCTCGCAGATCATTTGCGATCTCGGTCTCTCTCTTTCCTTTGAAGATCCCAAGTCTATTGGTGACCTTTTTGATATTTGTCAGTGTAATGTTCTTCTTCACGTTTAGGGCAGGGACTAAGCCTTGCTCTTTTCTACTCTCCGGGATCAAAGCGATCCCATCCCGCACAGCTTTGACCGTTGAGCGGAAATTGACCGGCTTCCCATCATAGGCAATCTGCCCGGTTCTCCGCTTATCGGCGCCGAATAGGGCTCTTACCACCTCTGTACGTCCACTGCCTACAAGACCTGCCAGTCCCAGCACTTCTCCTCTGCAAACAGAGAAAGAGATGTTGTGGTACCGGTTCCTGTCAGAAAAATTTTCGATTCGGATGAACTCTTCACCAATTGTAACATTTCGCTTCGGATATTTATCAGAGAGTTCTCTGCCGATCATGAGCTCAATTACCTTGTCGATGGTCATGGCAGAAACATCGTTTACGCCGGTGATTTCGCCATCCTTCAAAGTTGTGATGGTGTCTCCGATTTTGAAGATCTCTTCCAAACGGTGAGAGATGTAGATGATACTCACACCCTGTTCTTTCAGACGCAGGAGAAGTTTGAACATAACTTCCGCTTCACTGTCATTGAGTACGGCTGTGGGCTCATCCATGATTAAAATACGGACGTCTTTTGACATGACCTTCGCAATTTCAACAATCTGCTTATAGGCCACGCTCAGATCTTTTGTGATGGTCTTCGGATCAATGTCAAAGCCTAGACTATTTACAATCTCGCGCGCTTCTCGGTTGATCTTCTTCCAGTTGACGAAGGCGCTTTTCCCAAGGTTTTCTAGAAAAATATTCTCTGCCACACTCAAATCATCCGCAAGCTCCAGTTCCTGATATACAATGCCAATCCCAAGCTGGATCGCACGGCGAGGGGAGGTGATCTGTACCTCTTCTCCCTCTATGAACACCGCACCGGAATCCATCTTGTAGGCACCGGCCAAGATTTTCATGAGTGTAGACTTCCCTGCCCCGTTTTCTCCAACTAGGCAGTGGATCTCTCCGGGTTTCACGCTGAAACTGACATTATTCAAGGCGTGAATGCCCCCAAAGCTTTTTGACATGTTCTTCATTTCGATTCTATACGCTGTTCCCAAGCCCAATGTACGCTCCCTCCTCAAACAGATTCAAAATCCTCGATCAGTTGTAAATAAAACAATAAGGAACCGGTTCCATGCATGAAGAATAGACCACAAAAGCGTTCTATGTTCCGATCCCGCATGACTTTTAGGAAGCCAAGGCTCGTACGGTTGTTGCTGGTGACAATGCCCTCCGGAATAGAACCCTGTCTCAGCATTTCTGTTGTGAGCCTGTGTGCGGTTGTCACACTGAAATCACCTTTTAAGACAAAAGTTTCATCTAGCTCTAAACCCGCATCGATTACGGCTTGCCGGAAGCCTTGATAGCGATCTCGTGCGATGCGGAGCTGTAAGTTTCCTGTGATCATACCAAGCCGATGATTCCCGGCTTTAATCAGTTCAGAGGCCGCCAGATAACCGCTTTCATAGCACACGCCGTCCAGTTGTATTTTGTCTAAGTGGACGGTCAACGATGACGATAGGGGCAGCGAGACGGCGGACATATTTCGACAATTCAAACAAGGGATGGGGCTTGTTTTGATTTTATGCGGGGATGAGGTGAGCTATGTGTTTGTTTTGGGATAGTAGCACTTGTAGGGCACGGCAATCTCGACGCGCCATCTAAACACCGTAGGGTAACAGCAAGCCGCGCGTCAGGTCGTCGCACTCTACAAGTGCAGATCGTAGGGGCGCCATTACCCGTCCACATGTTTCAAATCTGATAATGCGGCAAAGTTACCAACTGCGGACGCGCAATGCGCGTCCCTACAAAGGACAAAAAGGGTCGGTGCATATGCACCGACCCTCTCAAGTTAACAATTGGCTCTAAAACAGCACCAAGGAAATTGGCATCATAACCGCGATTGCAACAACGGTAGCAGCGACTACAATGAATGCGCCGTATTTGAACACATCTTTCGGCTTTACCCATTCCTCATTACTCCAGAGCATAGCGGCAAACACCGAGGCGGAAGGTAGGATAATGGAGTAGTGCAACAACAAGATCGTGACGGATGCCAAAGCCGGTAGGTTTACGGCGGCTTCCACACCGAAGATTACAAGGATCGGCATGAAGGCAATCCCGATTACCATGGAGCTTGCAAAGCTTGTAATGAAGATTGCAACGAGCAGGGTCAAGATAAAGAGCACAATAGCGGAATGACCGCCCAGTACAGGCTCAAAGACTTGTGTCATCAGCGCCATCACGCCTGTAGCCTCGTTTGTCAAGGCGCTGGAGAGTGCGAGAGCCATGGCTACCATGATGTAGACGTCCCAGTTAATACTTTTTGAGGCAACTGCGCCAAAGTCTAAGATGGGTTTGCCTTCTACCCGAATCACGCACATCAGACCCGTTAGAAGGATTGCCACGCCGCCTGCTCCGAGGGTGTTGAGTAGTTCTGTTACGATAAAGCCGTCAGGTAAGAAACTGGGGAGAAGCATGAGTACTACGAAGCCCAGCATGCTGATAAAGTTCGCTTTTTGCAGTTTGCTCATGGGCGGGAGGGGCTCTCTTTCAAACATCTCTGTATTGACATGCGCCACCTTGGTTAAATCTTCTGCTTTCAGCACAAGTTTCATAAACAGGCAGTAAAGTGTCATAACGATGACGGTATTGATAAAGCCGAGCAGGATGTATTGTAGCGGAGGCACAACCAGTCCCGAGGCCGTTTCGAACACGCTGAGGATTGCAAGTGTTGAGCCTGTGAACGGCAAAGAAGCCTGACCGGAGATCGCACCGAGGAAGGTACCGATCACCATAAGGGTCGTGAATTTTTCGCCCTTGCCATACTTGAGTTCTTTCAATACGCCATAGAGTACCGTCCACATCAGAATCAAAGCGGGGGTTACGTTTACAGCGACAGATAGGGCATAGGTGGCAAAGAAGAAGATAAAGCTGAAGACGATGGGTCTGTTATTGAGTACCTTTCGGGTCAAGAACCATCTGGTAATATACTTTGTAGCACCTACATGCTGGGGTGAGCCGAAGAGGATCATAGAGAAGAGCAAGAGAATCGGCACACCGCCGCCGAATGACATGGTTCCGACCTGTGCGAAGGTCGCAAAATCTGTCAGTGCAAAGGCAACTAGGCCGAGTAAACTAGGCCATAAGAAGCCGACGAAACACCAGAGCCAGATTAGGCCGATAAACAGACCTACAATCTGCATCCCCACTTCGGTGAGCGGATACACCGGAGTAAAAATACGTCCGAAGAGGAACATTAAGAACAATCCGATGAGGCAGTGTAGGTAAAACCCAATACCTCTTGTTTTAGAACTCTGTGCCATGATATTTCCCCCCAATTTGTTGTTCTTACCCAGACACAAAAACGTCCCTGAGCAAGTGAAAACTTGCCCAGGGACGAGAAATATTCCCGCGGTACCACCCTGATTGCGACCTCAATGCGCCGCCACTTCGTTGTGGGATCAATCAATCCCTACCCGGATTACGGTGGGTCTCCGAGTGTGCCTACTGAGAAGATCTGATTCAGCACACCAGCTCAGGAGTGTATTTACATATCCGTTAGCACCTGCTTGCACCACCCGCAGGATCTCTAGTCGCCGGCATGGAAACTTGCCAGACATGCTAAGTGAGGATATCTTTCTCTCCATCATCGCTTTTACACTTTTATGTATTGATGTATTATAGCGCAGATGTTTTCTCTTGTCAAGTGCTTTTTTCAAAAGAGATCTGCTGCCAAAGATATATGCTTATGTTACCGCAACAAAAATGAAATATAAGCTGAGGGATCTACCGCTTCACGAGCAAACACCTCTCGGAAGTAAGCGCTTTGATCTGGCGGAATGTCTCCAAAGTCCATGCGAGCAAAAAAGTGTTGGATATCTTCATAGCTTTGGAAAAAGACCCATGATACTGCAAAGGTACCTTCACTGAGTGCCAAACCTCCCCGGACTTCTATGCCAAGCTCTGAACTGATGGATCTGATGAGCACTTCGCCTGTTTCAGGGTCGGCAAGCAAAAATGCCACTATCATATCTGGTGCCTGTATACTCAAATCAAGAAGGTGCATTCTAGCTTCTGTTGTGAAAAATTCAAATTCTAGACTAATTCCCTCTTCTACTTCTCGTGCGGTTAAAAAAGCAACATGATCTCCATCTTCTAGTACAAATACATCCTCCACTTGGTAAGACAGGGCGACAAGGGTAGGCGGCGCTGTGTCTCCAAAAGCAAATACCAATCCAACACAGATCAGACCGGCTATGCCAAGGGAAAGCAAGGAACGTTTCTTTTGATATTGATCAAAGAAAACAAGTGCTACGGTGAGACCAATGACAAAAATTAATATTACAAAGAACCAGAAAAACACCATGAACCAGCCAATTTGCCAGGGGGTCATAAAGAAATATGGGTACCAGTTACCGAGCAAAGGGGCAATGGACATAAATACAATCCAATACAGAAAAGTTGGTATGATTGCGCCCCAAATATGTTGAAATGTAAATGTTCCTTTTTCTTCAAACACGAAGTAATTGATGACAGCCAGTAGCATAGAAAGTAGATGGGTCACAAAGTTTCCCCAGCCGATCAATGCCATAGGCTGTCCGTTAAAGGGAACTAGGATTAAATTGTACACAATTCCAGTAATAGATATACAAACTAACACTGCAAAAGACAAGTAGGAGCGAGATGCTTTTCTTCTCTCGCCCAGAAAGATCATCGCAAAAAATCCAAATACTAGGAACAGATTTGTTTGTACTGTATAAAACCGAAGAGATATCATCCCTTGCTCTATGATTAGAGTTATCGTTCCATGTAGTACAATGGCGGCACTGATGAGCAAAAATAATTTGTGTACACGCGGTTTTGTAAGCATATGAACTCCTTTGTTACAGATCATAAAAATTATCTTAACATTACCCAAAGGCCTGCACAAAGACCTTATAATAACTCCACGCCCAATAGAACTCAAAGGCCTCTCGCAGATGTTCCGGGAAGGTGTTTTGCACCTCACCGTCAATCGCTCTGTACACAAAGGGGCGGGCAATGGGTAAGATTTCTCGCAGAGCATTCACATGTGTCAAAAATGGTGAAAACTGGTCAAAGTCTAAGACTTGCATGAGCATCGCTCCTAGATAGAAGGCGCTGACTTCCACATCATCCAGAAGTCCAAGAGACCTAGATCGTGTTTCTAAATCCATCTCTTGCTCGGCAGCTTCATTTTGCCAGATGAAGAAGGGGACAGTGAATGCCTGTAGGGCAAGCATAGGGGAGCCTCCCACGTCTCCCCAGCCCAGTGCTTGATAGATCGATCGTCTGAGAGATGGCCCATGGTCACCGAAATAGACCAGGACATATGGCTCCGGATCCGATTCCAAGCGGGTGACGAGGCGGGCGAGCTCTCGGTCTATGTCAAAGAGGCCGTAGATGAAGTTATCAAGTATGAGCAGTTCTTCCTCTTCAAAGTCTAGGTCTGTATCAAAGAGATATAAGCGCTCATCGCTGTATTTCCCCAGATAGCCGCCGTGGTTTTGGACAGTGATGCAAAAGAGGAATAGGGGATCATCTAAAGGAATGCGTTCGTCTAGAAGGTCAATAAGTGCGTCCATCGTGGCTTCCTCTGACACCCAACCGCCCCGCACTTCGGCACCCGCAAAATGATACTCTGCGTTGCCGTAGAGGAAGGCATCGAAGCCGAATCGCTCAAACACATTATACCGATTGTAAAACCAGCCATGGAAGGGATGCAGTGCGATGGTATCATAGCCCAATCGAGAGAACTGCCAAGCAAGGGAATCTGTGTTGTCTCGCACGAATTCATAGGGCGAGATAGAGCGGGAAAACATGGTAGGACTCACCCCTGTGAGGGCAGCGAACTCTGTGAATATGGTTCCGCCGCCGATGACGTCTACGATCAGATCGCCTGAGATGAGGCTTTCATCCCGAATCCGGCGGAAATTTTCCAGAGGATCCCGGTGATTGGTGAAGTCTAGATAGGGAGACTCTGTAAGTTCGTTGAACGCTTCAGACATCACCATCACCACATTGGGACGGTTTGGGAGATCCGAGGGGATCTCCGGCGTAGCCGCTTCTCGTGCGTGGAATTCTGCTGTATTGGGATTTGGTGGCCGTCTTACGGAGAGAGCTGTGATGTCATGCATGAAGCTGTAGACAAACCCCCGGTGATCGTAGTCGCCTAAGCGGTTTCCGAATACACCATCGAAGCTGTCATAAAGATCTTCGTTTGCATAGACCGTGAATGTGAATGTAAGCAAAAGCGCCAAAGAGATAATCGGCCCTACAACACGGACAGCAGGGCGGAGTTTTGCAGACATGAAAAAGCGGATTACCAAGGCTAAGAGAAGTACGATTGCGGCTATTGTCCCGAGGGTTGCCAAGGTACTTTGGGCGTTATACTGCTCCACGACCGCAAGGGCCTCCCGAATCAAGCGGATATCTGTCGGCATGAAAGGCTCGCTCCGCTCCAATGCTTTGACCCGATGGATCTCGCCTAATATGAGGAAGAATCCGGCTGTGACCAAGCTGCTTATGATGCTCCGCCCGCTTGCGAGGTAGAGTGCCACTATAATCAAAATGATGGGCAAAGTGTTCAGGAGTATGAGCAGGGGTGCCTGTAAGCTTGTCTCTAAATAGGCAGGATGGCTGAGGCTCACCATCCCCCACCAAATGGCGGCGGTGGCGAGTAGGATAATAAGCAAATCCGCCCAAAGAGGCAGGCGGAAGCGGTGTTTCAGTTTTGTTAGGATTTTTTGCATGTGTACTCCTAATTTTGAAAAAGGGCTGCTTTATAACAGCAGCCCTTTTTTAGTTATAGCATGAAATATGAAGAAGGCCAAACCCTCCTTTACGAAAGGAGCCTAAGGGCCTTACTCTCCGCCATCAGCAGGAGGAGGATCGGCAGGCGGCGTGTCTGCTGGAGGGGGTGCTGCCGGAGCCGCGGCTGTGCCGCGGAGGACTACTTGTGCCACCGGGCGATAAGAACTCCGTGCCACAAGTTCGCGGCGGACGAGGTTATCGTTTTCATCATAGAAACGCTGGAACACTTCAACCACGTGACCGATGCGGCCTGCGGTATAGACTCGCGTCTGTCCTGATTGCATCGTTGGATCGTCACGGAAGGTAGTCTCATAGCCCACACTGTTTAGATAGACCCCCTCTGGCACAATGCGGGCGTAGGGGCTTGTGTTCGTGCCATAAATCCGCACATGAAACTCTAGCCCATCTCGATAGGCGACGATGCGGATGGGGAAGTCTTGGTTATTGGTAAAAGTGAAGTTGGGGCCGCCCCAAGCAACAGCTGCGTCCATTCCAAGGGGGAGATAGGTAACGACCAGGGTATGGTTAATCCGCGCGTCAATCTGCATCTCAGTGTGCAGAAGGGCGTGGTAGATGGTAGAGGAAACTTGGCAAATCCCGCCGCCGATGCTCTGGATGATCTGTGTGCCGGAGAAGGCGCCGCCGGGACGGAAACCCCGTTCTACAGTCCGCTGTCCGACTACGGTGTTGAAGTCAAACTGATCACCGGGGTTCAGTACCATTTCATTAATGTGAGAGGCCGCAACATGGATGTTTGTGTTGCGGTTTTCGTCATTGGTCAAATTCGTAGTGGAATAGGCCAGCACATCGCGGAACAAAACTTCACGGAGATAATCTGCTGTGAGTTCCGGCTCTATGAGAATGAGGGGGACAAATACCTGTTCACCCGGCATGGCCCCTGCAAGCATTTGTGCGGCAAGCGCTATGTCAAAGCTGACACCCATCACATGTTCTGCGATTTCGTCTGTTTCGATATTGAAATAGGCGCTCTCAGGTTCTGCAAAAATGCCGTCGTAGATCCACTCTAAGTCAATGGGCTCTGCATCTGTTGTGGGGGCTCTGTAGTAGTCTACTTCGAGAGCACTTTTAAGAAAGGCTTCTGAGATGAGCTCCATCAAATGGTTTTCGTCAAAACGTACCATGGGGAGCCCTTGAGTTAGAATGAGCTCTGTGTCTGTAACTTCATAGTTACTCTCTGAGAGCAGGTCAAGTTCTTCTGCTATATTGTGTACCACACGCTGAAGCATGAGTTCGTCTGCGGTGAAGAAGGTAAAGGGATCTAGATCTACAGTGAAGAAGTTACAGCGCAGAAATGCCAATGAGTTTGAAAATATGTTACTATTGCGGCCATAGCGGAAGGCAAGCTCTGCCGCTTGTTCACCGGTGATCGTAAGTCCAACGTCTTCTGCGAAGATTTCGATCGCACTGCCATTGGGAAAAGATACCATCACACTGCGCCAAGCGCTGTCTTCTCCCATAGGGGCGGCTAAGTGCGCCGCGGCCTCTTCTTGGGTCATGCCACCCACGGATATCCCAGCGATACGGACGTTTGGAAAGACGGTATCCCCGTTTGACACAGAAAGCCCAACTGCCGCAAGTGCGCCGCCGGAGAGGATGAGCAGGGATAAAACCGTGATCAGCACAATTAGCCACACACGTTTTTTTGATCGCCGCTTTTTACTTTTCGGAAGTTCTCTGGTTTCCATCTCTTCTGTTGTCATCATCCTAATATCATCCTCCAAACCCCGCCGTCTAGAGCGGGAGATCTGTGCTATTTTTTGCTGAACTCTGCCTGTGCGAGGGTTGTGATTACCTCGCCTCGCTTCCAAGGCATCCCTACAGTGACCCGTTGTTTGGCATGAGCGTCTATAATCTCACGAATCAAACGGTTTGAGAGTAAGAAGCCTGTGGGTGTAAGACTCCACCTGCCGTCAATCTGCTGCGCCCAACCCTGCTTGGCATAGGTGAGTAAAAGTTCCTCAATGGGAGCAAAGTTTGATTGATAAACGGCGTAATATTCATCCCTCGTGATCCCCCGCGTGGTGCGGAGACCGAGCATGAGATACTCTACCGCTTGTTCGCTTTTAGATATCTCATCATTGGAAGCTAAAATGGAACGCTTTCCGGCAAGGGCTTCAATATATTCATAGACCCCGCTTATATAGCTATAGCGTACATCACCTATATAGGAATGTGCTGTCGGGCCAAAGCCTGCGTATTCTTCCCGATTCCAATACTTTAGATTATGTCGCGATTCCTGTCCCGGTATCGCAAAATTTGAAACTTCATACTGCCGATATCCCACATTGCGGAGGGCATCGACCATGTACAAGTACATATCAGCTTGGTCATCTTCCGATGGAATGTCTGGACTGTCTTTAAATAAATACAGAGGCGTCCCCTCTTCGATGCGGAGGCCATAACAAGAGATATGCTCCGGACGGAGAGAAATGATGCGGTTTAGGGTCTTCGCCCAGTCTTTTCTTGTTTGGGTAGGGAGACCATAGATCAAGTCTAGGCTAATATTATCAAAACCGGCCCGCCGCGCTCGGGAAAAGGCTTTCTTCACTTGTGCAAAAGTATGCCGCCGACCAAGACTTTTTGCAAGTCCGTCTTCTGTTGTTTGCACACCCATGGAAAGACGATTGACTCCTTCTTTCCGCAGGAGACGCAGATCTTTTGCGCTGATGGAGTCTGGGTTAATTTCCACTGTGACTTCCGCATCGAGGAGCACTTTACAGTGCTCTTTCAGGGTGCCGAAAAGGCTTGCAATCCGCCGGGCGCCATAATAGCTGGGTGTACCGCCGCCAAAGTAGATGGTGTCAATATAGTATCCGGAAAGCACAGAAGACGCTTCCCGCAGTTGCCGGGTCAGAGCCTGATGGTAATGCGCCATCATCTTTCCTTCAGGTGCGACGGAATGAAAGTCGCAATAGGCGCATTTGCTGACGCAGAAGGGGATGTGTATGTAAATTCCAATGCGTTTTGTCATGATTTCTCTGTTTTCCTATTTTCACATAGCTTCTCCAAGTGTACTCTATAGAATACCGCATAAGTCGACATAAGTCAATGGAATTAGAGGGGAAATGCTGGGAATCTTGGAATTTTTTAGGGTTTTCCCACGGAAGGAAGTTTATATTTTCTAATAAAAAAGGAAACAGCGGCTGTGATTTATATCAAAGCCGCCGCAATTTTTGTTCGTATACTTTCTGATTTTATGCCGAATTGCATAAGAGCTATTCTATGTCCAATCTTAGAATGCGCCCATTGTCATCACGTATCACATGAACCCACTCATCACTACCCTGTTCAGCAGACGAAATTGATATATTTACACCATTATCAAAATCGCTAAACCCTCTTATCAATTGCCCATGCAAAAAGACATTCATTCTCGGATTTGCTGTGAAGCCCCCATCGGGATTCGGATACAGCCCTTCGATTGATAAGCCCCACTCTTCATATTCTACAAATATTTCGGCAGAGAGAAGGCTGTGCTCACCTGCAACGGTAAACATATTTGCTTCAAATGCGGCAAATACTTCTGCCACATCAACAGGATTAAAACTTGGTGCAATCGCGATCGAGGCAGGATTTCCATCCATATCAAAGGGTCTGGATACAATCAGATTGCCTGCTTTCGCTTGTGCAATATCTTCTTCAAATCGGGCAATGGCTTCCGCTATCTCCTCCCAAGTCAAGTCGCCAAAAGCAACCAAGGCGCCTGCGCTTGCTCTAAATTCTTCAAGCTCTCTTTCGAGTTCAGCAATGGACATTTCATAAAATGTGAAATCAGAATCTGCACTATCATGAGGTTGCCATGTTTGCCCTCCGTCAACACTTATGACAGCTTCTCCATCCATAGTACCTACTATAGCTGTAGACTCCATCGGCTCTTGGCTTGCGGAGCTGCTCGTATTTGCCGCAATCGCAACACCTGTTCCCAGTGTAAGGATCAATGCGCCGCATAGTACAAGCGCTCCTACTTTTTTCTTGCTCGTGTCCATAATGGACGAAATTCTATTTTTCATGCCTTTTTTGCCTCCATAAAAATTAGTTGATAAAGCTGTTAACAGCTTAGTTTGTGAGCGGTATTTCACCACTCCAATGATTATTTCACTGTAAAATTGACGCGTATCTGCATTCGCATTTCGGACAACCTCGGCATCACAAGACGTTTCACATAGCACATCAATCGCCTTTGCCATTAGATAGACAAGAGGATTAAACCAATGTACTGCCCTTGCGATCAGCACCAGATACTTATACAGCAGATCTCTGCGCTTGTAATGCACCAGCTCGTGTTTTAGAATGAAACACAGTTCATCCTGTTCTAACTCTGCTGTTGGTAAAAGTATGCGCGGCTTAACAAGACCAATCATCATGGGACTGCCCACGCAAGGACATAGGCAAAGCTGAACTTGTTTCGATATTCCCATTTCTGATTTAACCTCGTTAAACGAGGAAACGATCTGCTCATCTGTGATCGTTTCGCTCCAACGCCGAGTTGTCCTTAGAAAGCGATAGTGCCTAATCGCATGGAAAACAAGAAGTACGATTACCCCAGCCAACCATACCATAAATCCAACTTGCCACCATGAAACATCAAATGATGCAGGAGAAAGTGCGCCACTCTCAATGGGTGTGTTTGTCGGTGCGGCAGAAAGCGCATCATTCCATGTTTGGATAACTGGTGATACGATGTGGTTTGGTATGTCTATCGTAAGGATTGCGTTACTCCCTTGCGGACGAAAAGGAATGATCAGGCCGATTATAAGAATCAGCCATGCGTAATATCGCCCTTTTTCGGAATAACGTTTTGCTAAGAGCGGGGTGCTTGCCATATAAAAAAGTGCAAGTACCGACATAGTAAGGGAACAAATTAGCAAAGTCATCATAAAATTTTGCATACTAGCCTCTCCGTTCCTTTGCCCATTTCAGCAAATCATCAATGTCATCATCGGTCAATGCTTCGTCAGCGTACATCGTTGTGACAAGGTTCAGAAACGAGTTGTCATGAAACTGTTTTATAAAACTACCCGTCTCAAATTTCAGATAGTCCGCCTTGCTTACCAATGGAAAGTAAGTACGCTCCTTTCCATTTTTCTCTGTGCGCAGAAATCCACGTTCAACAAGCCGCAACATAAGCGAGATCGTTGTCTGCGCTTTCCAATCTCTCTCATTACCTAGCTGCGACATAATGATATTCGTTGTAATGGGCGGTTTATTCGCCCACACAACTTTCATGATGTCAAACTCCGCGTCCGGCAGTTTTTTCATCTTATCCACAACTTCACCTCTTTCAAAAGATATTCGACAATTGCCTATGATCAATATTATACAGTTGTCGAATATGGATGTCAGCACTATTTTCTGCAACTGTAGAAAATAGTGCTTGGACAATTACTTGCCGTAACTTTGAGTTGGAACAACGGCAAATTAGCATACTGCATGTACGATCCCTTAAGTCAAAAAAGAGGTGGTGTCCCAGTTTTATACCGGAACACCGACCTCTTGCGTTTCTTCAGTCTGTTTTCTAAGCTTAGATCCGATTCTCTGAACCCAAAACATGCTTGATCTTATGAGCCACGAGATGTTTGATATTCTCTCTTGCAGGCTTCAAATATTGTCTCGGATCAAAATGATCTGGATGGTCGTTGAAATACTTGCGGATGGTACCTGTCATAGCAAGGCGGAGGTCTGAGTCGATGTTGATCTTACATACCGCCATAGAGGCTGATTTTCTCAGCATATCTTCCGGGATGCCGATAGCGTCTGCCATGGCGCCGCCGTTTTCGTTGATCATCTTCACATATTCCGGCACAACAGATGATGCACCATGGAGGACGATCGGGAAGTTTGGCAGTCTGCGCTCGATTTCTTCCAAGATATCAAAACGAAGCTGGGGCTTTTGACCGGGCTTGAACTTAAAGGCACCATGGCTTGTGCCAATGGCGATCGCAAGGGAATCTACACCGGTTTTTGTGACGAACTCTTCCACTTCTTCTGGACGAGTATAAGAGGCCTCTTCCGCGGAGACGTTTACGTCGTCTTCCACGCCGGCAAGGCGGCCGAGTTCACCCTCTACCGTTACACCGCGGGCATGTGCGTATTCCACAACTTTGCGGGTGAGCCCGATGTTTTCCTCAAAGCTGTGATGGCTGCCATCGATCATGACAGAGGTAAAGCCGCCGTCGATACAGCTTTTGCAGAGCTCGAAGGTGTCGCCGTGGTCTAAGTGGAGTGCCATAGGCAGACCGGTTTCTTCCAGAGCCGCTTCGACCAGTTTCATGAGATAGGTGTGGTTCGCGTATTTTCTGGCACCGGCAGACACTTGCAGGATCAGCGGAGAGTTCATCTCTTTCGCGGCTTCTGTGATCCCTTGGACAATTTCCATGTTATTGACATTGAACGCACCGATGGCATAGCCTCCGGCATACGCTTTTTCAAGCATTTCTTTTGTATTTACGAGTGGCATAGGTCTAGATCTCCCTTCCATTTTTATTATAGCCTTACTATAGCATATTTCACGAAATATGGGAAGAAGATTTTGCTATTTCATCTAGATCAACTTGTTGGGTTTGAGTTTTGTGTGGGAAAATGTTATGATTATCGTATGAATGGGAGAATCTGCTGATTGGAGTGATAGAGAATGCGTAAGAAAGCAAACTTAGAAAAGAAAAGCCGACTCATCATCCTAGGAGCCTTCTTGCTTGTAATACTAATTGGCATATATCTATCCTACAACTTTCTTATAATCTCGAATAAGACCGTCTCATGGGCTTCTTACAACAGAATTACGGGCACAGTTACAGTAGCAAGAGCAAATCCCGAGACTAGATGGCACATTGGCGGCATGGGAAATCCTGTTTTTCTTTGGTCTCCGAGCGATCAATTTCTTGCCACAATATTCACGGATGTAGCCGGAAACCGAAGAGCTGAAATAATGGATACCGAGCGCAATAACAGTACAGTTGTTCCAACAGAACTTGATATACAGGCGGCACAGGGCGACAAGGCGCAAATAGACAGAATCGACTGGTATGACGGGGAGACTATTTTGGTCTGGTTCACTTATCCCCCAGATAAATATGGGGAAACGATATCCGGTTCTTTCCTTTTTGAATGTGCAAGCTATACAATTTGGCAATTAAGCTATGACAAAATAGCGCTTGTGCAGTAATGGACATAAAAGCCATGCATTCCTTGGGGCTGTAAGGATTGCACTTTAAACAAAATCGTGGTATGATACCATTGTCAATAACAGATGCTGGAAAGTGTCTCTTGTTATATTCACAAAAGGGAGGATATCAAACAATGCATGTACCACTAAAAGGCGCTTGCGTCATTGGACAGTCCGGGGGGCCGACCTCGGTGATTAATGCCTCGGCTTACGGTGTGATCCGTACTGCCCTTGACAACGAACACATCACAGAGGTCTACGGCGCGGCACATGGGATCAAAGGTGTGTTAGCCGATCAGCTCTATGACATGAGCAAAGAAGACGCAGAGGAGCTCCACCTTCTGCTCAACACCCCATCCTCTGAGCTTGGTTCTTGCCGTTACAAAATTGCGGACCCTGATGTAGACGATACAGACTACAAGCGCATTGTGGAGATTTTCAAGAAGCGTAACGTGCGCTACTTCTTCTACAACGGCGGGAATGACTCTATGGATACCTGCAATAAGATCAGCCGCTATTTTGCCAAAGTCGGCTATGAGTGCCGTGTGATGGGTGTGCCGAAGACCATTGACAACGATCTCTACGGTACCGACCACTGCCCGGGCTTCGCCTCTGCCGCCCGCTATGTGGCGACGAGCCTCATGGAAGTATACAAAGACGCACGGGTCTATGACACAGGTCAGATCACCATCGTAGAAGTCATGGGACGCCACGCGGGATGGCTTACGGCTGCTGCCGTACTTGCCTCTTATGAAGGCTGCGGGCCTGATTTCATTTATGTACCGGAAGTTGCCTTTGACATCGACACATTCATCAAAGACGTCTCAGCTCGCTACGAGCAAAATGGCAATGCCCTTGTGGCAGTCTCTGAGGGGATCCACGATAAGGACGGCAAATTGATCGCAGAATATGGCGGCGAGGTTGGTGCAAAAGACTCCTTCGGTCACGCTCAACTTGGCGGCCTCGCGGCGACACTTGCCGGGATGGTGAAGGCGAAAACCGGCGCTAAAGTTCGCGGCATCGAACTGAGCTTGCTACAGCGTAGCGCGGCGCATCTCGCGTCTCAAACAGATATTGACGAGGCATTCCTCGCCGGGAAAGTTGCCGTCGAGTCTGCGGTCGCCGGGGAAAGCGGTAAAATGGTCGCCTTTGAGCGGGATATGTCTTCCGGCAGTTATGTCTGTAAGACAGTGCTCCTGCCCCTTGAAAAGGTAGCAAACTTCGAGAAGAAGTTGCCTCTTGAGTGGATCACACCGGAGGGGAATAATATCACAAAAGACTTCGTTGACTACGCCCTGCCCCTGATCCAAGGCGAGCCAAAGCGGAAGATGGAAGATTCTCTGCCGAGATTTGCGAAGTTAAAGAAGGTTTTGGCGGAGTAAGGGTAAGATGGAAAGTTTGATTTTAGGTATGGTATAATCAGCATTTTGTTCACTGTCTGTCTTTGCGGCAGACAGTGAACAGTTTTTATATTTGGTGAAATGACTTTGGCAACTCTAAGTTGCGAAAAAGCAACCTCTGTTTGGTGTAATGCAACTTTGTAATTTTGTATAATGAATAGGTGGTATGGGGGTGAGCGATTTCCGGATGGTCGGAGTATTTATATTGTCGGAGGGATTGTAATATGGACTTTAATGTATCAGCATTTTTATACACGATAGTATGTTGCTTAATATCAATGGTCATTGCAGGAAAAGCTGGCAGCAAAGAAGATAAAGAGTGGTTCGCAAATTTAAATCATCCCGACAACTCATTTTTGCTAAAAATAATGAACATTCTTGGGGTGATTGTTTACCTGTTCTTTGGATTTGTTTTATATCATCTTTTTGTCGGCGGTAATATTGTTCCTATTGCTTTGATGATTCTTATTATACAATTAAATGGATTATCTCCCTATCTAAAATATAAAACAAGGAACCCCAAATTATTTTTCTTTGCTATGCTAATATTTCCCATTCTTGTATCAGTATTGATTTTCATTTTACTTCAAACAAATACCGCTTTGGCAATGCCAGTAATCGTATTTTTATTGTGGGTTGTATACGATGTTTCATATTATTATCGTCTTATGAAGTTGAACAAATAGTACTTAGAATGAACAGTGTAAGCATTTCTAAATCAGCCAAACAACTTGCGCTTTACTTCTTAAACACCGAGATTTTCTACAGCGAAAAGAAGCCCAAATCCTTAGTGTGACATCGTGTCACACTAAGGATTTGGGCTTCTTTGAGGGAGATATCATTTTGCCCCTTGATAAGCGTATCCATAAAAATTGCATGCTTTTGTTGTGCTTCTACCAAAGGCGATTTAGCCCCTAAGACTTATCCCCGGGGCGAAACACCACAGCAACCAAATACCCAAACACCACGGCAGCCCCAATACCGGCGGCCCCCGCAGTAAACGCCCCGGTGAATATACCGAGCACACCCTGCTCTCCGATCGCACGCCGCATTCCCTCAGCTAATACATTGCCAAAGCCGGTAAGCGGCACCGTGGCTCCGGCGCCCGCCCAGGTGACCAGCCGATCATATAAACCAAGTGCGCCCAAAACTACGCCTACGACCACATAGATCACCAAAATCTTAGCAGCCGTCAGCTTCGTGCGGTCAATGAGAATCTGCCCGATGGCACAGAGGATCCCGCCGACCAGAAAGGCTTTGCCGAAGGGCAATAATAGTTGGATCATAAAAATTCTCTCCTTAGCCGATTGTGGAAATTGCCACGACATGACAAATACCGGGAATACTCTCCCCCTGCCCGGCGGAGATGGTGCTCATCAGCGCCCCAGTGGGGCAAAATAGAATCCGATTCCACTTGCCCTCGCCCATGGCGTTTAGAATGTGACCGTTTAGGACAGCCGCGCTACAGCCGCAACCGGAAGCCCCTGCGTCTACCTCTTGCATTTCCCGATCATAGATCATAAGCCCCGCGTCTTGATAGTTTCGCAGAGTGACACCGTCTTTCTGAAAGAGATCCATTACCACAGCATGCCCCAAAGCGCCAAGATCCCCGGTGAGGATGAGGTCATAATCATCCGGCTTCCGGCCTGTATCTTCAAAATGCTGGCGGATTGTCTCATAGGCGGCAGGTGCCATGGCGGCGCCCATGTTGTTCGCGTCCTTAATCCCTGCATCAACAATCCTGCCCGGTGTGATATGGGTCACCTGAGGGCCGGAACCGGACTGTGCCAAAACCGTTGCCCCGGCTCCGGTCACTGTCCATTGATTGGTAGGCGTCCGTTGTCCGCCGTATTCTAGGGGAAAGCGAAACTGCCGTTCAGCCGTGCAGAAGTGAGAAGAAGTTACCGCCGCCGTGATCTCCGCAAATCCGCCCGCAATTGCCATCGCCGCGAGAGCTAGACCTTCACCCATGGTAGAGCAGGCGCCGAATATCCCGAAGAAGGGAATATCCGAGTCCCGGTTCCCGAAGGTGGAGCCGATGCATTGATTCAAGAGATCCCCCGCAAAGAGAAACTGCACTTGTTTCTGCGGAATCCCGGCTTTGTCCACAGCGAGAGAGAATGCCATTTTCTGCATCTGACTCTCCGCCTTTTCCCAAGTCGCTTCACCCCAGTAAGAGTCGATGCTGATATGGTCAAAGCTATTCCGAAGCGGCCCCTCGCCTTCTTTTTTGCCCACCACAGCGGCATGACCGATGATCCGAGGCGGCGTTTCAAAGGCGATGGTATGTTTTCCAAGTCTCATGTTCGGCACTTGCTGTACCCTCCAAAACCCATTGATTTTCCCATACTATTTGTGTTTTCTGCCTCTGCTATGCCTCGTCAGACGTGGTAAAAAGACCCATAACCCGCCCATTGTCCAGTCCGATGACAATCTCGACCTGCGATTCAGTCTCACACACCGAAGAAAAAGTCGCTATGACTCTGTTGGCATCTGTTTGAAAATGTGCCAGTTCCATCTCATCGTATCCACCCCGTGCAAGGGCGCTTGCGGCGGCGTCTAAGCCTTCCTCCTTGGTCAAGTGGGAACGCTGTACCTCCCGCTTGTTTTCAGCGTGGAGCACCTGACCGCTCTCTTGGCAGACTTTGACCAGAAGATCCCCGCCGTCCACCCGGGCATGGAATTTGTAGGCGGCAAGCGGGTGCATATCGTACTCCACATGAGAGAAGATCTGCTTTCCAAAGCCCATAAAGGTAACCGCTCGCTGATGTGCCGCCTCCACACCGATTGTCTGGAGCGGCGCAAAGACCGGCAGATCACAAAGCGCGATATCCGCCTGGGTTTTTGTATTTTCCATGAGGACATACAGTGTCTCCACACGATCCAGCAGCGTGGTATATCTCTGGTGTAAGAACCCGCCAAGAAGAATCAAAACAGCAAACTGTAAGCAAAGCAGCAAGCTGATGAAGCGTTTCTGTTTCATTCATCCCACTCCCATCTTGCACCTAGTTTGCGCAAAAAGGCGGATTTTACCCATTGTCTCTATACATTCCAAGTATTGACAACAGATGTACAATATGCTAAAATCAATCCATAAACCATCCGTGTGGATGGAGTTTGGAGGGAAAACATGTCGAACAACACAGAAAAACTCACAATCAACCTAGGGGTGGTAGAGTTAGCCCAAATAGATGTCTTGGTAGAACAAGGCATGTATTCAAACCGCTCTGACTGCATCAGAACAGCCATCAGAAAAGATTTAGAGCTGCACAGAGATAAAATCGAGCGGCAACTCACACCCATTGGGAGCAAAAAGAAATGGGAATGGATGATCGGCATCGGCGGAATTGACAAAGCCGCACAGGAAGAGTGGCTGGCTGAAGGCAATGAGAAGATGAACATCAGCGCAGTCGGTGTGTTTATTGTGCCGAAAGATATCAGTCCCGAGCTCTTTGAAAAAACCATTGGAAAAGTCATCGTGCGCGGAAAAATTGTTGCCTCAGATGAGATAAAAGCACTTATCGAAAAGATGAAATAAATCAAAGGGGCAATACAATGACTACACCAAGTGGAAACTTTGTAAAAATAAATGGAAAAATATGCACATTCGGAAAATGGGTTCAGGCAGTAAAACGATTGTATTAATGCCTGGTTGGGGTGTGCCGCTACCTACTACGGATTTTGCTCCACTCATGCGTGACCTTTCACAAAAGTACACTGTATGCACCATTGAATTTTTTGGATATGGACTTAGTGACAGTACAGATAGACCGCATACAAACAAAAATTATGTGCAAGAAATAAGAGAAGCCTTGAAACTCGCAGGGTTAAAACCACCCTATGTTCTAATGCCACACTCCGCCGCTGGGATTTATTGCGAATACTACGCTATCAAATACCCACAAGAAGTTGAGGGTTTAGTTTTGCTTGACACTTCGCCTACAGTAGAGAGCTATACGAACAAACTGACTTTCCCCGAGAAGGAACTTGAAAGCCTAGCAAAACACAAGTCCTCAAAGTTTGGCTTGTGGCTCAACAGAGTTTTAGGGTCGCTGATTTTGCTCATTCAAGGAGAAAAGCAAGAACATATACAAGCAGGCTATACAAAAGATGAAGTTATCGAAGTATCAAATACTCCAAATCATATGCCCACACTTGTAGCACAAATGAGGGCGTTGCCGGACAATGTGCGTGAAATATTGTCGCTTAACACCCAATTAGAGCTTCCGATTTTGCTACTCAGCTCCGGGCAAATGAAAGAAGATACGGAACATCAAAAATACTTGCAAGCGCATTTGGAGAAGCTAGGGAAACATACGAAGCATATGTTTGTTGACGGCAGTACCCACATTGATATTATCTGGCGGCGTGATTCTCGCAAAGTTATCTGTCAAGAGGTGGACACATTCCTATGACAAAACATTGTAGAAAAAATGAAATAAATCGGTTTGTCATCCCTAACTTTTCTTAGCGGTAGCTAACTTTCTTGCAATTGCCAAGCCTCCTGTGTTATAGTCTTCAGAATACCTAAATCACCCCACAGGAGGTACCCCATGTCTAATGTGTCCCAAACCCGCGAACGCGATGCCATTCGCGTTTCCGTCTCGAATATCATACTCAACTTTATACTCGCAGGCCTCAAACTCCTAGCTGGTATCTTCGGTCATTCCGCAGCCATGGTTTCAGATGCCGTCCACACCCTGTCGGACGCTTTGAGTACACTCTTAGTCATCGCCGGAATCCGCCTCGCGGCGAAGAAGCCCGATCGGAGCCATCAATATGGACATGAACGCTTTGAATGTGTAGCTGCCATCCTACTATCCGCTGTCCTTGCCGTCACAGGTGCCCTCATCGGAATTGCGGGCGTGCGGGAGATGATAGCGCACAGTCCCTATGACTTCGTCACCCCCGGTGTGATGGCATTGATTGCCGCGGTCGTCGGCATCGGATTCAAAGAGGCAATGTACTGGCGGACACGCCGCTGGGCGAAGAAACTCAATTCCAGCGCTCTCATGGCAGATGCCTGGCACAACCGTTCCGATTCCTTAAGCTCAATCGGCAGTTTTGCGGGAATACTAGGCGCAAGACTCGGCTTCCCCATCTTAGACCCCCTCGCTGCTGTCATAATCTGTCTCTTCATTCTAAAAGCCGCCGTGGACGTGTTCCTCGATGCCATCGGCAAGATGACAGACCGGGCGGCAGATCTGGAGACTGTGACGGAGATTGAAACCCTCGTCCAAGCCCAGCCCGGAGTCCAAAGTCTCGATCTCCTCCAAACGCGTGTCTTTGGTGACCGCATCTATGTAGATATTGAAATCTCCCTTGATCGGGATATACCCCTCCACGAAGCCCACGACATCGCCCAAGCTGTCCATAACAAAGTAGAAGAAGCCTTTCCGACTGTCAAACACTGCATGGTACACAAGAACCCAACGGCACTGCCATCCGAGGAAGACGATGCATAAAAACCCAAATTTGGGAAACCCTAGCCCAAAAGGAGTGTGAAGCATATGCAAAATCCTTTCATCGGTATGGGAGAGGCTCCCGATGGGATCGAACTCCCCCTTGGGCTCAGTATGGAACTCACCATGCATCCAAATGCCGCCGCTACCTTCGGTAAAATGAGCGTGGAGCAAAAAAGAGGCGCCATCCAATATGTCCAAGGATGCACCTCCGGCGAAGATGCGAAAAAGCGGATTCAAAACGTGGTTAAGCGAATGGAACAAGGCGAAATGAATGTGACATAAAAGTGACACTCTTATTTTGTACAGGGTTCCTGAAAAGGGACACGAAATACGCCCCAAATAATAATTGATGAAATTATAAGGAAACATGAGCAAGGAATCAGCAAGAGTGCCTTAGCGGAAGAATATGGGAAGCCCT